>Ga0207768_100030_pt1 | contig 209224 bp, 186 predicted proteins | sample CeladaPassaB1F01_FD_187478 | JGI IMG/M metagenome (GOLD analysis project Ga0207768, IMG submission 187478) | Cellulose-adapted microbial communities from the Joint BioEnergy Institute, USA - Passage B1F01 (SPAdes) (version 2) | ecosystem: Engineered > Bioreactor > Continuous culture >...
ATGCGGGTGGAGCTGATCCAGCCGGTGGCGATCGAGGCGGGGCTGCGCTTTGCCATTCGCGAGGGTGGTCGCACGGTGGGCGCCGGCGTCGTCACCGAGATCATCGAGTAAAGGTCTGGGGGAGATGACGATGGCGACGCGACGCCCGACGCAGAAAATCCGGATCCGCCTCAAGGCGTACGATCACAAGATCCTCGACCAGTCGGCGGCGAAGATCGTCGATACGGCCGAGTCGACCGGCGCCAAGGTGTCGGGCCCGGTGCCGCTCCCGACGCGGATCGAGCGCTTCAGCGTGATCCGGTCGCCGTTCATCGACAAGGACTCGCAGGAGCAGTTCGAGATCCGCACGCACAAGCGGCTGATCGACGTGCTCGAGCCGAGCCACGCGACGATCCGGGCGCTGATGCGGCTGAACTTGCCGGCGGGCGTGGATATCGAGATTAAGCTGTAAGCATGGGTAATCATGCTCTGCATGCGGCAGCGGGCGGGCAACCGTCTTCTGCCGCGTCCTGATCGGGAGAGAGCCAATGATCCATGGCCTCTTGGGTAGAAAACTCGGCATGACCCAGATCTTCGACGAGGCGGGACAGGTGATCCCTGTCACCGTGCTCGAGGTCGGGCCATGCGTGGTGACGCAGGTCAAGACGCGGGAGCGTGACGGCTACGAAGCCGTGCAGCTCGGCTTCGGCCACAAGAAGCGGCTGAACCAGCCCGAGCGTGGCCACCTGCGGGCGTCCGGCGCCCAGCCCCGGTACCTCCGGGAGGTGAAGGCGGACAACATTGAAGAGTTTTCCGTGGGGCAGGTGATCGACTGCTCCGTCTTCAAGGAAGGGGAGCGAGTCGACGTCACGGGGACGAGCAAGGGCCGCGGCTTCGCCGGCGTGATGAAGCGCCACGGCTTCGGCGGTGGGCCGGCCACGCACGGCCAGTCCGACCGGAAGCGCGCACCGGGTTCGATCGGTGCGAGCGCGACCCCGGGGCGTGTCTTCAAGGGGCTGCGCATGGCGGGCCACATGGGGAACCAGCGGGTCACCGTGCAGAACCTGCAAGTGGTCCGCGTCGACCCGGAGCGCAACGTCGTGCTCGTGCGCGGCTCGGTTCCGGGCGCGAATGGCCAGTTGGTGATCGTGCGGCGGGCGGTCAAGTATCGCGAGCGCGCTGCCGCGGCGGCGTCGTAGAGGAAGAGGAGCGACGAGCCGTGCAAGTTCCGGTCTACGATGTCACCGGGCAGGAGACAGGGCAGGTCGAGTTGGCCGACTCGGTGTTCGGTATCGAGCCGAACGTGCCCGTGATGCACCAGGCGTATGTGCGCCAGATGGCCAATGCCCGGCTGGGAACCCACGATACGAAGACGCGCGGCGAGGTGCGCGGTGGTGGTCGCAAGCCGTGGCGCCAGAAGGGCACCGGCCGCGCGCGGCATGGGAGCATCCGCTCGCCGCTGTGGCGCGGCGGTGGAGTCGTCTTCGGCCCGCACCCGCGCAAGTACACGCAGCGGATGCCGCGCAAGATGCGCCGCCTGGCGATCCGGTCGGCGCTGTCGGCCAAGATGAAGGCGGATCAGGTCGTGGTGGTCGAGGGGCTCACGGAGATCGAGCCGCGCACCAAGGCCATGATCCAGACGTTGGCGCGCCTGCCCAAGGGCGACGCTCGCTCGACCTTGATCCTGGTTGATGAGCCGCGCGAGAACGTGCGCCGCGGCGCGGACAACCTGGAGAACGTGCGGGTGTTGCCGGCTCAGTACGTCAACATGCGCGACGTCTTCAAGTACGAGCGGCTGCTGCTGACCCGCGAGGCGGTGGACGTCATCCACCGGCTCTGGGCGCAGTAAGGGGTGCAGGGATGGAATACCAGGACGTCTTGCGTCGCCCGCTGATCACCGAGAAGAACACCCGGCTAATGGAGTTGGGGCAGTACACGTTCGAGGTGGCGCGCGACGCGAACAAGATCCAGATCAAGGACGCGGTCGAGCGGACCTTTAACGTCGAGGTCGTCGCCGTGAACGTGATAAATGTCCGCGGCAAGGAGCGGCGACGCGCGCGGCGGGGTCGGCCGGCGAGCGTGGGCCGCACCCCGAATTGGAAGAAGGCGATCGTGACCCTCAAGGAGGGCCAGACGATCGACCTGTTCGGTCAGCTCTAACGGCGACGGGCAGGCTAGCGAGGAGAACAGCCATGGGAATTCGCAGGTACAAGCCGACATCGCCCGGCCGCCGGAATATGACGGTCTCGACCTTCGAGGAGATCACCAAGCGGGAGCCCGAAAAGAGTCTGCTCGAGCCGCTGAAGAAGCATGCCGGGCGCAACAACCAGGGGCGGGTCACCGCCCGCGGGCGAGGCGGCGGCAACAAGCGCTTCTACCGGCGCATCGACTTCAAGCGGAACAAGTTCGGGATTCCGGCTAAGGTGGCCGCGATCGAGTACGACCCGAACCGCTCGGCGCGTATCGCACTCCTCCACTACGTCGACGGGGAAAAGCGGTACATCCTGGCGCCGCTGGGCCTGAAGGTCGGCGACATCGTGCAGTCGGGTTCCGGCTCGCCGATCCGGGTGGGCAACGCGCTGCCGCTGTCCGACATCCCGACGGGCACGCCGATCCATAATATTGAGTTGTACCCCGGCCGCGGCGGGCAGTTGGTGCGGTCCGCCGGGGTCGCGGCGCAGATCATGGCCAAGCAGGACGGCTACGCCCAGGTGCGGATGCCCTCGGGCGAGGTCCGCATGATCCGGCTGAACTGCATGGCGACGCTGGGCCAGGTTGGCAACGTCGACCACGAGAACGTGCGGATCGGCAAGGCCGGTCGCTCGCGGCATCTGGGCCGGCGGCCAATTACGCGCGGTGCGGCCATGAACGCGGCCGACCACCCGCACGGCGGTGGTGAGGGCAAGGCGCCGATCGGCGGCCAGCCGCGAACGCCGTGGGGTAAGCCGACGCTTGGGTACCGGACGCGGCGCAACAAGAAGACGGACAAGTTCATTGTGCGCCGCCGGGGCAAGGGGCGCTAGCCCACGTGCGCGGCGGAACGGAGGAGCACATTGGGTAGGTCGTCGAAGAAGGGCCCATACATCGATCCGAAGCTGCGGGAGAAGATCGAGCAGGCGAACGCGAGTGGCGACCGCCGGGTGATCCGGACGTGGGCGCGGGACTCGACCATCTTCCCGGAGATGATCGGGCACACCGTGGCGGTCCACGATGGGCGCCGCTTCGTGCCGGTCTTCGTGACGGAGCAGATGGTGGGCCACAAGCTCGGGGAGTTCGCGCCGACCCGCACCTACCGCGGCCACGGCAAGGACGCCGAGCGCTCGTCCCGCCGGCGCTAGGCGTCGAGGGCGGCAAAGGGGAGACGGCACATGGAGGTCATGGCCAAAGCACGGGGGCTCCGGGTGTCGCCGCGAAAGGCGCGGCTGGTCGTCGACATGGTCCGCGGCAAGTCAGTGCCCGACGCGCTGGCGATCCTGCGGTTCGTGCCGAACAAGTCCGCCGAGTACGTGGCGAAGGTGGTGAAGTCGGCCGCGGCGAATGCCGAGCACAACCACGATCTGGACCCCGACCGGCTCTACATCAAGCGGATCTACGCCGACGAGGGGCCGACGTATCGCCGCTGGCGGGCGCGGGCCCGGGGTCGGGTGAACCGACGTCTCAAGCGCACGGCGCACATTACCGTTATCGTCGACGAGATGGAGAAGGGGGCCTAGCTTGGGACGGAAGGTACATCCCATCGGTTTCCGCCTCGGCATCGTGCACGACTGGGAGTCGAAGTGGTACGCCGAGCGGAACTACACCGAGCAGTTGCATGAGGATCTGACGATCCGGCGGCTGATTAACGATGAGTTGACCCGGGCCGGGATCTCGCGCATCGAGATCGAGCGCGCGGCCAACCGGATCGAAGTGACGATCCACACGTCGAAGCCCGGCATCGTCATCGGCAAGCAGGGCGCGAACGTCGAGCGGATCCGCCAGCTCATCGAGCAGCAGGTGGGCAAGAAGGTCCACCTGAAGATCGAGGAGATCAAGGATCCAGAGCTGGACGCGCGCCTGATCGCGGAGAGTATCGCGGAGCAGATCTCCCGGCGGGTGTCGTTCCGGCGCGCGATGAAGCACGCGGCAACCCAGGCCATGCGCAAGGGCGCCAAGGGCGTGAAGATCCGCCTCAGCGGGCGCCTGGGCGGTGCCGAAATGGCCCGCACCGTGACGGAGATGATGGGTCGTGTGCCGCTGCACACCATCCGGGCGGACATCGACTTCGCGGTCGTCCACGCCCACACGACGTACGGGCGCATCGGCGTCAAGGTGTGGGTGTATCGGGGTGACGTCATGCCGGAGGCGCGCAGTGGGGCGGAGTTGCCCGAACTGGCGGCCACGGCGGAGTAGCGGCCGCGCTGACGGACGGCGGAGATAGGAAGCACAGCCATGTTGATGCCGAAGCGGGTGAAGCACCGGAAGGTCCAGCGCGGTCGGATGACCGGCAAGGCGTCGCGCGGCAACACGGTCGTGTTCGGTGAGTACGGGATCCAGGCGCTCGAGCCGGCGTGGGTGACCAGCCGGCAGATCGAGGCGGCCCGCCGCGCGATCACCAACTACGTGCGTCGTGGTGGGAAGGTCTGGATTCGGATCTTCCCGGACAAGCCGGTCACGCAGAAGCCGGCCGAAACGCGCATGGGGAGCGGCAAGGGCAACCCGGAATACTGGGTGGCCGTGGTGAAGCCGGGCCGGGTGATGTTCGAGCTCGGCGGCGTGCGCGAGGAGCTCGCCCTCGAGGCGTTGCGCCGCGCCATCCACAAGATGCCGATGAAGTGCCGCGTCGTGCGCCGCGAGGTCGTCGCCGCCGGGACGGAGAGCGGAACCGGAGGTGACGAGGCATGAAGCCGGCTGACATCCGTGCAATGAGCGACGCGGAGCTGATGCAGAAACTCGATGAGCTGCGCTCCGAATGGCGCGATCTGCGCTTTGATGAGGCAATCGGCAAGCTGACCAACACCGCGCGGATCCGGCAGATCAAGCGGGACATCGCGCGGATTAAGACGATTCAGACCGAGCGACGCATAGCCGCCGAGATGGAGAAGGCGCAGGCGCAGTCGTAGCGCCGCGCCGTGTTCGGCGGGGAAGGACGGGCAGACCGGACCATGCAGGCAAGTGAGACCGCAAGCGAGACGAGGCCACGGCGCCGATTGACGAAGGTCGGCCGGGTCGTCTCGGACAAGATGGACAAGACGGTCGTGGTGTCGGTGGACTACCTTCGCCGCCACCCGCTGTACCGGAAGACGATCCGGCGGACCAGCAAGTTCAAGGCGCATGATGAGCACAACCGCTGCAAGGTCGGCGATGTGGTGCTGATCGAGGAGACGCGCCCCCTGAGCAAGACCAAGCGCTGGATCGTCCGCGAGATCCTCGAACGGGCCCAGGAGATCTAGCCCGCGGCTCGGCGGCGAGGAGGAGGAAAGGCGCGATGATCCAACAGGAGAGCAGGCTCAAGGTCGCCGACAACTCCGGCGCGCGAGAGATCCTCTGCATCCGTGTGCTGGGAGGCTCGGGCCGGAAGTATGCATCGGTCGGGGATGTCATCGTGGCGACGGTGAAGTCGGCACAGCCAAACTCGGCCGTCAAGAAGGGTGACGTCGTCCGGGCGGTCGTGGTCCGGACGGCGCAGGAGTATGGTCGGCCGGACGGGACGCACATCAAGTTCGACGACAACGCGGCGGTCCTGATCAACCAGCAGGGCAACCCGCGCGGTACCCGCATCTTCGGCCCGGTTGCGCGCGAGCTGCGGGATCGGCAGTTCATGCGGATCGTCTCCCTTGCGCCAGAAGTGCTCTAGGGTGAGCGAGAGAGCGAGGGAGGAGTCATGGCCGAGAAGATCGTGACCGGCGACGAAGTGCTGGTCATCCGCGGACGAGATAAGGGTGCCCGGGGCCGGGTGCGGCAGAACATGCCGCGCGTCGACCGGGTGATCGTCGAGGGTGTGAATCGGGTCAAGAAGCACCAGCGTGCGATCCCCGGGGGTCGCCCGGGGGGCATCATCGAGGTCGAGGCCCCGTTGCACGTCTCGAAGGTGATGCTCATCTGCCCGTCGTGCGACAAGGCGACTCGGGTGGGGTTCCGGTTCACCGAGTCGGGCGAGAAGGTCCGGTACTGCAAGAAGTGCGACGCGGTGATTCCGCGGCCGAGGTAGCCGGGAGCCCGGTCGCCGGGTGAGGTGAGGATACGAGATGGCAGCACGCCTTCGGGAACTCTATCGCAACGAGATCGTACCCACGTTGATGGCGGAGTTTGGGTACCGGCATGTGCATGAGGTGCCCCGCCTGGAGAAGATTGTTCTGAACATCGGCCTGGGCGAGGCGATTCACAACGGGCGCGCGTTGGACGCTGCGGCCGACGACCTGGCCACCATTTCTGGACAGCGCCCGGTCGTGACGCGGGCGAAGCGCTCGATCGCCGGTTTCCGGCTGCGCGCCGGGATGCCCATTGGCGTCATGGTCACCCTGCGCGGCGACCGGGCTTATGAGTTCCTCGACCGGCTGATCGGGACGGCGCTGCCGCGAATCCGGGACTTCCGAGGGCTATCGCCGCGCTCCTTCGACGGCCGTGGCAACTACACCCTGGGGCTGCGTGAGCAGTTGGTCTTCCCGGAGATCGACTACGATAAGATCGACAAGGTACGCGGCCTGGAAGTGACGATTGTGACCACGGCGAAGACCGACGAGGAGGGCCGCCGACTCCTCGCGCTGCTGGGCATGCCGTTCCGCGAGTCGTAGGGAGAGTCGGAGGAGAAATGGCGAGAAAGGCACTCATCGTCAAGGCGATGAAGCCGCCCAAGTACCCGGTGCGGCATGTCAACCGGTGTAAGCTGTGCGGGCGCTCCCGCGCCTACATGCGGAAGTTCGGCGTCTGCCGGATCTGCTTCCGTGAGCTGGCCGCGAGCGGCAAGCTGCCCGGCGTGACCAAGTCGAGCTGGTAATGGACGGCGAGCGGAGTAGCGACGGACGATGACGATCAACGATTCCATTGCAGACATGCTCACGCGAATTCGCAACGCGGGCATGGCGCGCAAGCCGGAGACCTCCATGCCGTCCAGCAAGATCCTGGTGGCGATCGCCCGGATCTTGAAGGAAGAGGGCTACATCGAGGACTTCCGGGTCGAGGAGCGCCGGCCATACCCGGTGCTGACGATCAAGCTCAAGTACACGCGGGATCGCCGGCACGCCATTCGGGAGTTGCGCCGGATCTCCAAGCCCGGGCTGCGCGTCTATGCCGGGAAGGACGAGATTCCGCGGGTGCGCAACGGCCTCGGCATTGCCATCGTCAGCACCCCGCAGGGCGTGATGTCCGGGCATGAGGCTCGGCGCCGCGGCATCGGCGGCGAGGTGCTCTGCACCGTCTTCTAGCGACGCGCGGGCCTGTCGAGCTACGGAGGAAGCAGGATGTCACGGATAGGCAATCTCCCCATCCCGATCCCGGCGGGCGTCGAAGTCCAGATCGATCCGGGGGTGGTGCGCGTCAAGGGGCCGAAGGGGGAGTTGGAGCAGCGGGTGCACCCCGCCATGCGCTTCGAGCGCGAAAACGGGACGCTGTTGGTGCGCCGGCCGTCGGACGAGCGCCAGTTCCGTGCGCTGCACGGGCTGACGCGGACGCTGGTGGCGAACATGGTGCACGGCGTCACGCAGGGGTACCGCAAGGACCTGGAGATCCAGGGCGTGGGGTACCGCGCACAGCTTGAGGGTAAGACCCTCGTGCTGTCGCTGGGCTTCTCCCACCCGGTCCGGGTCGAGCCGCCGGAGGGGATCACATTCGTGCTGGAGTCCCCGACCCGGATCGGCGTGCAGGGGATCGACAAGCAACTGGTTGGCGAGATCGCCGCGCGGATTCGCCGGATTCGCCCGCCGGAGCCCTACAAGGGCAAGGGTGTGCGCTACCTGGGCGAGCGCGTGCGCCGCAAGGCCGGTAAGGCCGGAAAGGTCGGCAAGTAGCACGATGCGGGTGGGTTCGGGTAGCCACCGGCGGCGCTGCCCCGGCATGGGACGCCGCTCGGTGGGCATCTCGGGCTGATACCCGTTCAAAGGAGTCACGACTCGGATGGGCAAGTACGAGTACAAGCGGACCCTTTCCCCGCGGAAGCGGCGCCACCTGCGGGTGCGCGCCAAGGTGAGCGGGACGCCGGAGCGGCCGCGGCTCAACGTGTTCCGGAGCAACGAGCACATTTACGCGCAGGTGATCGACGACACGGTCGGTCACACGCTGGTGGCGGCGTCCACCCTGGAGAAGGCGGTGCGCGAGCGCTTCCCGGAGGAGCATCCCAAGGTTGTGGAAGCCCGCATCGTCGGCACGGTGGTCGGTGAACGAGCCCGCGAAAAGGGCATCACCCGCGTCGTCTTCGATCGGGGTGGCTACAAGTACCACGGGCGGGTCCGTGCCCTGGCCGAAGCGGCGCGCGAAGCTGGGCTAGAATTCTAAACAGCGGGCACGCAGCCCGTGGGGAGAGAGCGGCATAGAGACATGGAAAGACGCACAGACGGCAGGCGGCCCCGCGGCGACGACGCACCCGAGTTTCAGGAGCGGGTCGTTCAGATCAACCGCGTCGCCAAGGTGCAGAAGGGTGGCCGGCGGTTCAACTTCAGCAGCCTGGTGGTGGTCGGCGACGGCAATGGCCGCGTTGGCGTCGGGCTGGGCAAGGCGGCTGAAGTGCCGGATTCCATCCGCAAGGCGGCGGACGCGGCTCGGAAGAACATGATCCGGGTGCCGCTGGCGGGACGGACCATTCCCCATGAGGTTGAGGTCAAGTTCGGAGCGGCGCGAGTGCTGCTCAAGCCGGCGGCGCCGGGTACCGGCGTGATCGCCGGGGCAGGGGTGCGTGCGGTCGTCGAGGCTGCCGGCATCCAGGACATCCTGGCGAAGTCGCTGGGAAGCGACAACCCGATCAACGTCACCCAGGCGGCTCTCCTCGCCCTGAAGAGCCTGGAGTCGGTCGAGCAGGTGGCGGAGCGGCGTGGCATCCCGCCGGAGCGGCTGCGTCGCCGGGAGCAGGCGGTGCAGGCATGAGCCAGAAGACGATCCGGGTGACCTACTACCGGAGCGCAATCGGGTACAGCCGGGATCAAAAGGACACGATCCGGGCGCTGGGGTTCCGGCGGTTGAACCAGACGCTGGAAAAGCCGGACAACCCGTCCGTGCGCGGCATGATCTATAAGGTGCGCCACCTGGTGCGGATCGAGGGCGAAGAAGAGGAGTCGTAACCTCTCCGCCCCGGCCCGCGAGGGCGTACAGCTAGAGGAGTGAAACCCGATGCAGTTGCACGATCTGAAGCCCGCGCCGGGATCGCGGAAAGAGCGGACCCGCGTCGGCCGTGGTGACGGGTCCGGCAAGGGGAAGACTGCCGGGCGCGGTACCAAGGGCCAGAAGGCGCGCGGCACCGTGCGCCGCGGTTTCGAGGGTGGCCAGAACCCGATCTACAAGCGCCTGAGCTACCGCCGCGGCTTCGTCAATATCTTCAAGACGGTCTATGAGGTGGTGAACGTCGGCCGGCTCAACGAGTTGGACATCGACGGCCCGATCACCCCTGAGGTGCTCTACGAGCGCGGTGTAACCCGCGGCCTTGAGTACCCGGTGAAGATCCTGGGCGACGGTGAGGTGACCCGACCGCTGACCGTGCGCGCGCACAAGTTCTCCAAGAGCGCCCGCGAGAAGATCGAGGCCGCCGGCGGCACCGTGGAGGCCATTAGCTAATGCTCGAAGCAGCCATCAACGCCTTCAGGATCCCCGACCTTCGACGCAAGATCCTCTTCACCGTCGGGATCCTGGTCCTGTTCCGCTTCATCGCGACGATTCCCGTGCCCGGCGTGGACCGGCAGGCGTTGCAGCAGCTCCTGGAGCAGAACCAGCTCCTGGGCATGCTGAACCTGTTCTCCGGGAGCACGCTGAAGAACTTCTCGATCCTGGCGTTGGGCGTCTACCCGTACATCACGGCGTCGATCATCATGCAGCTCCTGACGCCGATCATCCCGCGCCTGGAGGAGCTGTCGCGGGAGGGACAGCAGGGGCGGAACCGGATCAACCAGTACACCCACTGGCTGACCGTGCCGCTGGCGCTGCTGCAAGGCTACGGTCAGGCGGTGTTGATGGCCAACGCCGGGGTGTTGAGGGACTTCGGGCTGTTCGATGCCGACACCGCGCTTCGCAGCATCTCCGTCCTGCTCGTCATGACGGCGGGCACCGTCTTCCTGGTCTGGCTGGGTGAGTTGATCACGGAGAACGGGATCGGGAACGGCGTCTCCATCATCATCTTCGGCGGCATCGTGGCCAGCCTGCCCCGCTCGGTGGCGAACCTCATCGGGGGTGGGACGGCGACGCAGAACGTGATGGGCACCATCGGGTTCGTGCTGATCGGCCTCATCACGATCGTCGGCATCGTGCTCCTGAACGAGGGGGTGCGCCGGATCCCGGTGCAGCATGCCAAGCGCATCCGCCGCGGGCGGGTGTATGGCGGCGGTAGCACCTACATCCCGCTCAAGGTCAACTCCGCCGGGATGATCCCCCTGATCTTCGCCATCAGCATCATGGTTTTCCCGGGGATGATCGCCAACTTCCTGCAGACCTCCGACCGGGATTGGGTGCGGAACCTGGCGACCTCCGTGGCCACCGCCTTCAACCCGAACGGGCTGCTCTATCAGGTGATCTACTTCGCCATGGTGGTGGCGTTCACCTACTTCTACACGATGGTGCTGTTCCAGCAGCAGAACATCGCGGAGAACCTCCAGAAGCAGGGCGCCTTCATCCCAGGCGTCCGGCCGGGGAAGAACACGGACGCCTATCTGACGCGGGTGCTGATGCGCATCACCCTCGTCGGCGCGCTCTCGCTCGGTGTGGTGGCGGTGCTCCCGTACATCGCGGCTCAGATCACCGGGGTCACGACGCTCTTCCTGGGCGCGACGTCGCTGCTGATCGTGGTGGGTGTCGCCATCGACACCATGCGCCAGCTTGAGGCGCAGTTGATGATGCGGAACTACGAAGGCTTCCTCCGCTGAGGAGAGGGCGCGTCATGGGTAAAGACGGCGCACGACACGTCGTCATCATGGGCCCGCAGGGTGCGGGTAAAGGGACACAAGCGGCCATCGTCGCGCCGCGGCTCGGACTGGTCCACGTCGCCACCGGCGACCTGTTTCGGCAGGTCATGGCCAGCGATACGGAGCTGGCGCGGGAGATTCGCAGCTACTACGACCGCGGCGCGCTCGTTCCCGATGACCTCACCCTGCGGATGCTGACCGAACGGCTTGACGAACTGGCAACCGAGCGACCGGAGGCGCACGGCGCGCTGATCGACGGCTTCCCGCGCAACCAGGCCCAGGCCGAGGCGCTGGACGCGGCGCTGGCGGCCCGGGGCGACTCGATCGCGGCGGTGATCCACATCGCGGTGCCGCGTGAGGTGCTGATCGAGCGGCTGAGCGGGCGCCTGGTCTGCCGTAACTGCGGGGCGACCTACCATAAGGTGTTCAACCCGCCGAAGCAGCCGGGCGTTTGCGATGTCTGCGGCGGCGAGTTGTACCAGCGGAGCGACGACACGCCGGAGGCGGTTGAGCGTCGCCTGTCGATCTACTACGAGCAGACGGAGCCGGTGCTGCAGCACTACGCGAAGGCCGGCCTGCTGGTCAATATCGACGGCAACCAGCCGATCGAGGCGGTCACTGAGGCCATTCTGGCCGCGCTGCGGTCGCGGGTCGAGGCGAGCTGATGGCAATCGCGCTGAAGTCGGCCCGCGAGATCGGTTTGATGCGCGCAGCGGGACTCGTCGTGGCCGAGGTGCTCGACCTGATGCGCGAGCGGGTAGCGCCCGGGATCACCACGCGGGAACTCGACCGGCTGGCCTATGAGCTCATCACCGCGCGCGGTGGGAAACCGTCCTTCCTTGGTTACCACGGCTACCCGGCCAGCATCTGCGCCTCGGTCAACGAGGAGATCGTCCACGGCATTCCAGGAGACCGGGTTCTGGTCGAGGGAGACATCATCTCGATCGACGTCGGGGTGATCATCGATGGCTACCACGGCGACGCTGCGATCACGTTGCCGGTCGGTCAGGTCAGTGACGAGGCCCGGCGGCTGATCGCGGCGACCGAAGGCGCTTTCCGTGCCGGTGCGGCCGCCGCGGTCGCCGGGAAGCGGTTGGGCGATATCGGTGCGGCGATCGATTCATACGCCGCGGCGCACGGGTTCGCAGTTGTCCGCGAGTACACCGGGCACGGAGTCGGGCGCGCCATGCACGAGGAACCGACCGTGTTCAACTACGGGCGGCCGGGGACCGGGTTGCGGCTGAGGCCAGGGATGACGCTCGCGATCGAGCCGATGCTCACCCCGGGGTCGGCTCGGACCCGGGTGCTGCCGGACGGCTGGACGGTGGTGACGGCGGACGGGGCGCTAGCCGCTCACTACGAGCACACGGTGCTCGTGACGGAGGATGAGCCGGTGCTGTTGACCGCACCGGCGGAAAGTGTGGTATAATCCCGCTTTGTGGCGCACACACGCGGTCCGCCGGTTTTCGCGTGCGCGGGTTGAGGTGTGGTTCGGTGGCAAAGAAGGATGTCATCGAGGTCGAAGGTCGCGTCACAGAGCCCCTGCCGAACGCCATGTTTCGTGTGGAGTTGGACAGCGGGCACGAGGTATTAGCCCACATCTCGGGCAAGCTGCGGTTGAACTTCATCCGCATCCTACCTGGGGACCGCGTCCGCGTCGAGTTGTCGCCGTACGATCTGACGCGGGGCCGCATCACGTATCGACTGCGCACGTAATGGGCGTGGCGCCCAGCGTGTGAGAGGTGGAGAGACATGAAGGTAACGGCATCGGTGAAGCGCCGGTGTGACAACTGTCGGATCATCAGGCGCCGCGGGGTGGTGCGGGTCATCTGCACGAACCCGAAGCACAAGCAGCGGCAGGGGTAGGGAGGACGGACGCTGATGGCTCGAATCGCGGGTGTAGACCTCCCCCGGGAAAAGCGGGTCGAGATCGCCCTGACCTATATCTACGGCATCGGGCTGTCGACCAGCAAGAAGCTGCTGGAGCGCACGGGTGTGTCGCCGGATACCCGCGTGCGGGATCTGACGGACGACGAGGTCGGCCGGCTCCGCGACATCATCGAGAAGGAGATGGTGGTCGAGGGGGACCTGCGGCGCGAGATCAACATGAACATCAAGCGGCTGATGGACATCGGCTGCTACCGCGGGCTGCGGCATCGCCGCGGGCTCCCGGTGCGCGGGCAGCGCACCCGGACCAACGCGCGCACCCGCAAGGGTCCGAAGCGGGCCATCGGTGTTCGCAAGCGCGGGCGTTAGGCTGCGCGCGCATAGCCGCTAGGCAACAGGGAACCAGCAGAGGGAGGACAGCAACTCAATGGCGGATCGACGGCGAACGGGTCGAGGGCGGTCGGCGCGTCCGCGCCGGAGGGATAAGAAGAATATCCCCCGGGGGCGGGCGTATATTCAGTCCACCTTCAACAACACGATCGTCACCCTGACCGACCAGGCCGGCAACGTGGTCGGATGGGCGAGCGCGGGTTCCTCCGGCTTCAAGGGATCGCGGAAGAGCACGCCCTACGCCGCCCAGGTGGCCGCCGAAAACGCGGCGCGGAAGGCGATGGACCACGGCATGCGGCAGGTCGACGTGTTCATCAAGGGGCCCGGCGCCGGCCGGGAGATGGCCATCCGGTCGCTGCAAGCCGCCGGCATGCAGGTGCTGTCGATCTCTGACATTACGCCGGTTCCGCACAACGGTTGCCGCCCGCCGAAGCGGCGGCGCGTCTAGGCCGAGTCCAGTACGGCTTACTGGGCTGAGGAGGACGAATGGCAAGGTACACCGGTCCCGTGTGCCGGATCTGCCGCCGCGAGGGCATGAAGCTCTTTCTGAAGGGCGAGCGCTGTCTCGGCCCGAAGTGCCCGATCGTTCAGCGGCAGCCGGCCAAGAACTTCCCGCCGGGGCAGCACGGTCAGAAGCGCACGCGGCGCCCGTCGGAGTACGGTCTGCAGCTCCGCGAGAAGCAGAAGATCCGCCGCATGTACGGCATCATGGAGCGGCAGTTCCGGCGTCACTTCGAGGAAGCCGAGCGCCGCGGTGGTGTCACGGGCGAGAACCTGCTCCAGATCCTGGAGATGCGCCTGGACAACGTCGTCTACCGGCTCGGATTCGCCGACTCGCGCGCCCAGGCGCGGCAGTTGGTCCGCCACGGCCACTTTACGGTCAACGGGCGGAAGACGAACATCCCGTCGTTCATCGTCAAGCCGGGCGATGTGGTCGCGGTGCGGCCGCAGAGCCGCGAGCGCGAGTACTTCAAGATTGTGGCCGAGACGGCGGGCTCGAAGCAGGTGCCCGAGTGGATCTCGCGCGACATGGCGTCGTTGAGCGGCCGGATCATCAACGCACCGACGCCGGACCAGATCGAACGACCGCCGTTCAACGAGCAGTTGGTCGTCGAGTTCTACAGCCGATAACCATTGAACCTGGCGCAGCGGGGCCGCTGCCTGGCCCGACGGCCCCGCCCGCACTGGGGATGCCCAGAGGAGGCTGATTCGCTTGTTGGAGATAGCCCGACCGAGAGTTCAACAGACCCACGCCGGGGTCAACTACGGCCGCTTCGAGATCGAGCCGTTGGAGCCCGGCTATGGCATCACCATCGGGAACGCCCTCCGGCGCATCCTGCTCCGGTCACTCCCGGGCACGGCCATCGTGCGGGTGCGTATCGCCGATGTCTGGCACGAGTTCTCGACGATCGAAGGCGTGCGCGAGGATGTGACGGAGATCGTGCTCAATCTCAAGCGGGTGCGACTGAAGGCGCTGACCGAGTCGTTCCGCGAGGGCCGTGCCAGCCTGTATGCCCAGGGTGAGGGAGTCGTCCGCGCCGGCGATATCGACTGGCCCGGCGACGTCGAGGTGGTCAACCCCGAGCACATCATCGCGACGCTGGACAACGACGACGCGCGGCTGGAGATGGATCTGGTCATCGCGCGTGGCCGCGGTTACCAGCCGGCCGAGATGCAGGAGATCTACACGATCGGTGAGATCCCGGTCGACGCGATCTTCACGCCGATCGAGAAGGTCAACTACGTGGTCGAGCACACCCGCGTCGGCCAGATGACCGACTACGACCGGCTCATCATTGAGATCATCACCGATGGGACGATCGAACCGGCTGACGCGCTGAGCGAGGCGGCCCAGATCCTGGTCGATCATGCCCGCCTGATCGCGGACTTCAACCGCGAGCCGAGCGAGCCGGAAGAGGAAGAGGACACGACGCCGAGTATCGTCGACAACCGGCCGCTGGCGGAGCTCGGGCTGTCGCCGCGCGTGCTCAACGCGCTGCGGAGCCGGCAGATCGAGCGCGTCGGACAGGTGCTTTCGCTTCCGCAGGAGCAGTTGCTGTCGATCCATAACTTTGGTCCTCGCTCGCTGCAGGAGCTCCGGGAGCGGCTGGCTGAGCACGGCTACACGCTTGCGATGGATGCGGCGAAGGAGAAGGAGGCCGCGTCCGAGGGAGAGGCGGCTGAGGACGCCGAGGCTGCGCTCTCCAGTCAGGTGGAGGAGACCAACGAATGAGGCATCGGGTCGCCGGACGGAAGTTCGGTCGTTCGACCAAGGAGCGGAAGGCGCTCTTCCGCAACCTGGCGATCTCACTCATCCTGCATGAGCGCATGACGACGACCGAGGCGAAGGCCAAGACGGTCCGCCCGATCGTCGAGAAGTACGTCACCATGGCGCGCGAGGATACGGAGCACCGGCGGCGGCTGCTGATGGCGCGCCTGGGTGACGAGCGCGCTGTGGCCAAGCTGTTCGAGGTGCTTGGACCGCGCTTCGAGGGGCAGGCGGGCGGCTACACGCGCATCTATAAGCTCGGGCCACGGCGCGGCGATGGCGCGCCGATGGCGGTGATCGAGTTCGTCGCCTAAGGCCCGGGCGCGGGGCGGCGATGGGGCAGCCGATCGCCGTTCGCACCTTCCGGGTGGATCTCGGCTACGACGGCGGCGCATTCTTCGGGTCGCAGCGTCAGCCGGGCGTCCGGACGGTGCAGGGGGTGCTCGAAGCGGCTGCCGAGCGCCTGGCCGGGGAGCCGATCCGGGTCGCGCTGGCGGGGCGCACCGATCGCGGAGTCCACGCGGTCGGGCAGGTCGCCAGCCTCCGCATCCGGTGGGCGCGCTCGGCCGACGAGTTGGCGCGGGCGTTGATGGCCCTGACTCCCGACGATGTCGTGGTGTATGGGGCCAAAGAGGTCGACGAGCGCTTTCACGCCCGGTTCGCCGCTCGCTGGCGGGAGTACCGGTACTTCGTCTGGGAGGGACCGGTACCGACGCTGATGCGGGACCGCGTCTGGGTCGTCCGGACGCCGTTGGACCTCGCCGCGATGAACGCCGCGGCCGCGGCGTTCGTCGGGCGGCACGATTTCGCGGCGGTCGCGGGTGCCGGGGTCGGGGTACCGGGATCGGGCGTCGACACGACGCGTACGGTATCCTTGGCTGGCTGGCGAGTTGTGGACCAGCCGTTCGAGCGTGACGACCGCAGCGGGCGACTGCTTGAGTTCGGAATTCGGGCCGACGGCTTTCTGCCGCACATGGTGCGGAACATTGTCGGGAGCCTGGTGGCGGTCGGCCGGGGTGACCGGCCGATCGAGTGGACACGAGAGTTGCTAGCCGGCCGGGACCGCCGTCGCGGCGAGGCGCCGGCCCCGGCGCAGGGTCTCGTTCTCTGGCGGGTCGCCTACGACGACGACCCGGATGGCGCCGAGTAATCGGATGACGCCGCAGGCAACACGGGAGTTGAGGGTGATGAAGACGTATTCGCCAAAGGCCTCCGAGATCGAGCGCCAATGGTACATCGTCGACGCGGAGGGCAAGACGCTGGGGCGGCTCGCTTCCCAGGTGGCGACGATCCTCCGCGGCAAGCACAAGCCGACCTTCGCCACGCACATGGACACCGGTGACTTCGTCATCGTCATCAACGCGGCGAAGGTGAAGGTGACCGGGAACAAGGAGCGCGACAAGATCTACTACCGGCACTCCGGTTACCCGGGCGGCTTCAAGCAGACCCGGTTCGCAGACCTGATCGCCAAGCATCCCACGCGGCCGGTGGAGCGGGCGGTGCGCAACATGCTGCCCAAGAACGCGCTCGGCGAGAAGATGTTCAAGAAGCTGAAGGTGTACGCCGGGCCCGAGCATCCGCACCAGGCGCAGCGCCCGACGGAACTCCGAATCGAGGGCTAGAGGAGGGGCGAACCAGGTGGAAGCAACCGCGAGCACGGCACCAGCGGAGAATCAGGCGACCGGTGATCGGCCGCGCTACTTTTACGGGGTTGGCCGGCGGAAGACCGCCGTTGCCCAGGTCCGGCTGTACCCCGGCAACGGCCGCATCACGGTCAACAAGAAGGAGCCGCGCGAGTACTTCGGCGGCCGTGACATCTATCAGCTCATCATTTCCGAGCCGCTGCGGCTGACCAACACGTTTGACCGCTTCGACGTCCGCGTTCGCGTTCGAGGCGGCGGGTTGAGCGGCCAGGCGGGCGCGGTGCGGCACGGCATCGCGCGGGCGCTGCTGCGGCACGATCCCGAGCTGCGGCCGGTGCTGCGCCGGGCTGGGCTCCTGACCCGCGACGCGCGGGTGAAGGAGCGGAAGAAGGTCGGGCTCAAGCGGGCCCGCAAGGCGCCGCAGTACACCAAGCGCTAGCGGGCGTTTACACCAACACACGCGCACTCCGAGGCGTCGGCCATGCCGGCGCCTCGTTTGGTTATGGGCGACGCGGATGGTGCGTGGTCTGACCGGTCCGGAGCGCCGCGAAGATAGCCGCGCGGCAATAACCGATGGCCGCGGCCAGCCGCCGCTCGGTGGACGGGAACCAGGGTACCCGGAGGGCGACGGGGCTCAATTCCAGCGTGACGAGGCCGTCGTATCCTGCACGAACCAATCTGTCCAGCACGTCGCCGAGGGGGAGAACACCGGTGCCGGGGAGCTGATGGTCGCGCAGGAGGGCGTTCGCGAGGCCCACGGGGAACGTCCGTCTCCCATAGTCGCTCAGGTGGACGTTGGCGAGATGGGGAGCAAGCGGCGCAGCGACCTCGAGCACGTCCCATCCCTGGCTGGCGGCGTGGGCGGTGTCGTAGGTGATCGCGACGCCCCACTCCTGGGCGAACCGAAGCAGCCGGTCTGGATGATCGAGGAATGGCTCTGGATCGGAGCGTCGCAGCCGCCCGGTATTCTCGATAGCAATGCGTGCACGCCCTTGCTCCGTCACGGTGAGCGCCGTATCGATCGCGTCGAACCAGATGCGCGTGCCGGGCGCATGCAACGTCGGGGCGCTGGGGAGGTGGACCACGAGCGCATCGCAGTTGGCCAGGCGATGTGCGAAGTGTGCCGAGATGAGGATGTCTTCGGCCGCCCGTTCAAGGGAGGGATCACGCAGGCGCATAACGGTGTGTACCGCGCGGACCGGAACGCCGGTCTGGTGCTCCAACGCCTGAATCCGCTCCGGTCCATCACGGACTAGGCGACTGGTGAGCATCAGTTCCACGCCATCGGCGCCGGCCCGGCGAGCCAAGTCGAAGGCACACCGCAGCGGGATGCCGGTGAGCGACCCTGTAGAGACGAGGATCTCCATACAGAACGACCTCGGTCCGACGATGACCGCTCCACTGAGGGTCGGCTATGAGGGCCCGCTCGGGATATCCGCTCCCAGTGTAACACGTCCCTCGTATCGAATCATCCCTTGCCGTCAGGTCGGCGGACACTCCGGACAATAGCCTCGGCCACGGCACGCTGCGCCGCCGTACACCACGTCAGCACGGCGTGGTCGGGCGGCGAGCCCTCCCGGCGTCCCAGGACGAAGACGACATCTCCATCGAAAAGGGTATGGGCCGGACGAACCGCGCGGGCGATTCCGTCGTGCGCGGCGACCGCCACCCGCACCAGTGCGTCGCGGTCCATCTCCCCGTCGACGGCGACCACCCCGATGACCGTATTCAATCCCGAGCCCTGGTTGGGCGATCGGCCACGCAGGATGACCTGCTCGGTATCGGCCCAGGTACCAGGCTCGTCGCCGCGCGTTCCGGCGAGGATCCTTCCGGTGTCGGGATCGACCACATCACCGAAGGGATTGACCACGAAGAGCGCGCCGAGTGTGCCGAGCTCTGTGTGAACACACGCAGAGCCGATCCCGGTGGATGTCGCGCGATCGCGTCCCGCAGCCTTGCCGGCGGTCGCCCCGCTCCCGGCACCGACGCGACCCGAGATCCACCCGTCGGGCACCGCATTGGCGGCTGCCTCGTAGCCGGAGTCTGCCGTCGGAAGCGGCGGCGTCGGGCCATGGAGATCGAAGATCACGGCACCCGCGACGATGGGCACCGGGATGCTGGCGGTTGGGAAGCCGCGGCCTCGCTCACGCAGCCACTTCACGACCCCGTCGGCGGCAGCGAGACCGAAAGCGCTTCCACCGGTGAGGAGGACAGCGTCGACGCGCTGGACCAATCGCCCCTGCTCGAGCAACGCGACCTCACGAGTTCCCGGTGCACCGCCGCGTACGTCGGCGACCGCCAGCGCAGGCGCGTCGGCGACGATCACCGTGCAGCCGGTCGCGCCGCTGGGATGCGTCCAGTGCCCCACGCGGAACCCGGCAATCGCGAATGGCTCCCATCCGTGGTCACTCACGGGCGCTGCTCCCGTCACCGGCGTTGCGCGGACCGACCGTGAACGTTGCATAGGGCGTGGCGACCTCGACCGGGCCGCCGAACGCCTCCATCGCCTCAGCGCGCAGCCGCTCGCGCCCCAACTCTGCCCAGTAGTGGGTGAGGAGCAGGGTCCGGGCCTCGGCTGCCGCTGCCATCTCGCCGGCCTGCCGCGCGGTAAGATGCCCCACTGTACCGCCGATCTCCGGGTCGTCCAGGGTTGCCTCGCAGACCAGAAGGTCGGCCTCGTGGGCGAAGTGCGCGAGGTCTGGGGAGTGGGCCGTGTCAGCGAGGTAGGCGAGCACGTGCTGGCCGTCCTCGATGCGCATCGCCCAGCACGGGATCGAGTGCCGCGTGGGGTGAAATCGGATCGTCAATGAGCCGATGGTGAGCTCGCTCGCAGCATCGTACTCGGCGAGCGCGTACACCGACTCGAAGAAGTCGCCGGAGGGCTCACCGTCGGTCGCCAGCGCTGCCGCGATGCGATCGAGGAAGGCCAACCCGCCCGGCGGGAGATAAACGGGCAAGCGACGATCGTTCGAACCCGGCCCGTACTTCAACCCGTAGCGCAACGGCACGAGATCGAGGGTGTGGTCGGCGTGGAGGTGGGAGATGATGATCGCGTCCAGCGTGCGCACGTCGGCGAGATCGCGCAGGACGGGGAGGGTACCGGGCCCGCAGTCGAGGACTACGCGCATGCCCTCGTGCGTGACGAGGTAGCCGGCGCACCCCTGTGCCGGGTTAGGGCAGGCGGCCGCGCCGCCTAGGACGGTAAGGTCCATCCGGTTCCCTCCGTTGCCTTGCCGAGATGCGAGATGTCGTTCCAGCAGTGGAGTGTCACGGCCCCAGATGGCGCGATCTCAACGTGCGTGACGCTGCAGTTGGCGACCATGAACTTGTCCCACTTGTTGGGATCGCCGGTCAGGAGTTGCGCCAACCCGGAACCAATGACCATGAGATGGCTCACGATCACCAACCGCGACCCGGCGTACATCTCACGGAAGGCGTCGAGGGCGCGCCCAACGCGGGCGTGGAACTCCCGCCGTGTTTCGCCGTTGGGGAATCCTGCATCGAGATCCCGGCTGTCCATCAGCCGGGCGTAGAGGTCCGGGTGCTGCTGCCGGAGTTCCTGGAGGGTGTGTCCCTCCATATCACCGAAATTCAACTCCATGAGGTCGTCGAGCAGTGTGGGTGTCAGGGCGAGCCGTCGCCCGATCGTCTCCGCTGTGGCACGCGCTCGCTGGAGTGGGCTGCTGTAGATCGCGCGGATGTCCGCGAGATCGGCGAGCCGCTCGGCGACCCGCTGGGCCTGCAGCCGCCCTCGTTCGGTCAGTGGCAGGTCGGTGCGGCCGTGCAGGCGCCCGTCCAGGTTTCCGGCGGTCTCTCCATGTCGCACGAAGATAATCTCAGTGCCCATCGGTGTCCCCCACTGAGTGGCCACAACGCGGGGTAACGGTCCGCCTGTGCTACTCATCATAACACCGATGTGCCGCGTCACGTTCCCGCCGCGGCGTCCTGACGCGTATCGTGGCACCCTGCCTGATAGTAGTCGCAGAGGTCGCGGATGCAGCACTCGTCGCATCGCGGGCGGGTGGCCTTGCAGACCCGGCGTCCGTGCCGGATCAGGCCGACGTGGAACGGGTAGACGTCCTCCGGGCTCAGGAGGGGTTCCAACCGGTCGTGCGCGGCGGCTTCGCTGACGCCGGGATCGATCAACCCGACCCGCCGGGAGACCCGATAGACGTGCGTGTCGACCGGTAAGGCGGGGCGCCCGCAGGCGAAAAGGAGGACGCAGGCCGCAGTCTTCGGGCCGATCCCCGGCAGGCTCGTGAGGCGGCGCTTCGCTTCGGGAAGCGGCAAGGTGAAGAGGGATGCCAGCGGCGGATTCTCGCCCGAGTTCAGGGCAGCCTCAAGAGCAGCCTGAATGCGCGGCGCTTTTTGTCGTGCCAGCCCGCCGCTGCGGATCGCGTCGGCCACCTCGTCCACCGGCGCAGCCACGACCTCTTCCCACGTCGGGAAGCGTTGCCGGAGCTCAGCGTAGGCGCGAGCCGAGTTGACGTCCGAGGTGTGCTGCGACAAGATCGTCTGCACCAGCTCCTCGAGGGGCGTGCCCGATGGCTGCCAGGGGCCTACGGCGTGGGTCACGCGCAGACGGCGCGTGATCTCGGCGGCTCGCCTGCGACGCTCACTGCCGTCGACGGCTGACTGCGCGGTCGCTCGGTACTCCATGATCCCCATTGTAGTCGACGCCGCTCCACAACGGCACGCCATGGCATCATTCCGGCGTGGGGGTCGGCGGTGGGGCCGCGCAGCGAGAAGGCGGGACCAACGTGGTAGTGACTGGCCGGACGTCAGGGATCCTTCTCCATCCGACATCGCTCCCAGGACCGCACGGGGTCGGCGACCTCGGTGACGTCGCAGCGCGGTTCATCGACTGGCTGGGCGAAGCGCAGCAGGGCCTGTGGCAGATCCTGCCGCTTGGGCCTCCTGGCGCTGGAGACTCCCCGTACGACGCGCGGTCGTCGTTCGCGGGCAACCCACTACTGATCGCGCTGTCGCCGCTGGTCGAGTGGGGTCTGCTGACCGCTGACGAGGTGCCGCCCCCGCTGCCTTCGGATCCAGAGCGCGCCGACTTCGCCGGGGCGGCCAGCGTCAAGATGCCAGCCCTCGCGCGCGCATTCGAGCGCTTCGAGGCGGCCGGCGCCGGGGAGTTGCACGCCGCCTATGAAGACTTCTGGCACCGCGAGGGGGACTGGCTGGCCGACTATGCCCTCTACGCCGCGCTGCGTACCGCCCACGACGGCCTGCCCTGGTACCGCTGGGAGCCGGCTCTGGTCCGCCGCGAGCCGGAGGCGCTCGCTCAGTGGCGGGAGCGACTGGATCGCGACGTCCGCTTTCAGGCCTTCCTCCAATTTGTTTTCGATCGCCAGTGGCACACCCTGAAGCAGCGCGCCAACGAGCGGGGCATCCGAATCGTCGGAGACATCCCCATCTACGTGTCGCACGACAGCGCCGATGTCTGGGCGCACCAGGATCTCTTCACCTTGGACGAGGCGGGCCAACCGACGATGCGCGCCGGGGTCCCGCCCGACTATTTCTCCGCGACCGGTCAGCTCTGGGGTAACCCGTGCTATCGCTGGGATGCGCTGGCCGCAACCGGCTACCGCTGGTGGATCGACCGGTTCCGCCGGGTACGCGAGCTCGTCGACCTCGTGCGGGTGGACCACTTCCGGGGGTTCGCTGCCGGGTGGCAGATCCCGGCGGGAGAAGAGACGGCGATCAACGGCGCGTGGGTACCCGGACCGGGTTTGGACTTCTTCCAGCGACTGCAGCGTGAATTAGGTCCAGTCCCGATCATCGTGGAAGACCTCGGGGTCATCACGCCGGACGTCCATGAGCTGCGAGAGCAGCTCGGTTACCCGGGGATGCGCGTGTTGCAGTTCGCGTTCGGCAGTGGAAGCGACAACCCCTACCTCCCGCACAACTACGAGCCGAACACGGTCGTCTACACCGGCACGCACGACAACGACACGACGCTCGGTTGGTTCCGGACGTGCCCGCCGCACGAGCGGGAGCACGCCCTCCGCTACCTGGGGACGGACGGCCATGACATCGTGTGGGATCTGATCCGGCTCGCGTTCATGTCGGTGGCGAACGCAGCGGTGGTCCCGCTGCAGGATGTACTGGAGTTGGGCAGTGAGGCGCGGATGAACGTTCCCGGCACGGCGAGCGGTAACTGGGCGTGGCGCGTCCGTGAGGATGCGCTCACTCCAGAACGCGCGCACCGCCTTGCCTCCCTCACGGACACGTACGGTCGTGCGGCAGGGGCGGGACCATAGCGCCCCCGCGCTACACGTGGGCGGTCGTCTGGTCGCGAAGGCGGCGGAGTTCTGTGGTCTCGCGGACCTCGTCGGCCTCGAGCGGGTGGAGGAGCAGATCGATCGCGATCCAGATAGTGCGGGCGATCGGGTAGAACGTCACGGCAACGACGGCGTTGACGGCCAGGCCGACCAGGAGCAGCGGGAGCATCGGCACGTCCGGCCAGGTCTCGATGACGGCGGCGATCATGATCACCGCGAAGACCAGCTCCGTGAAGATCAGGTTGATCGCCATCGCGCCGGTCCAATACCCCTCTTCGCGCTCGAAATGAATCCCGCACTTGCGGCAGCGCAACCGCATCTTCCACCACCAGCGGTAGGGGCCCGGATCACCGCAATTCGGGCAGCGGCGGAGGCAGCCGCGCAGGAGTACGCGCAGGGCCGTCGCACGATCAGGCATTCACCCATCCTCCTCGAAGAGGACCAGTGCGTCCTCTACGATCTCCAAGTGTACCATCCTCGGGCGTGCATTCGGCTCCGCCTGCGGCCGGCACGACGCCGATCGCGGTCCTCGAAGGGGCGTGTCTCACCACTGGAGGCGGTGCCGACGCCGACGATTGGGACATACAGAGCTCCCGGCGTTATCGACCGGATGCCCCGTTATCGGCGGCGATCGCCGGCGTCACCGGGCAGCGAGGTCCGCGGCCGTGGGGGCGGGGCAGCGCGGCAGTCGCTCCTGCCGGTAGCCGAGTGCATAACCGGCTTGCATGCCGGTGTGGATCTGGCTCGTCCCGCCGAAGATCACGCTCCCCTTGACGTTCCACAAGAGGCGCTCGAACGGCTCGTAGGGCGGCGGACCAAGCGTCTCGCGGATCTCGAGCGCGTCGCGGCAGGCTTGATAGGCGGCTTCGGTCGCTTGCCACTTGGCCAGGCCCGTTTCCCGCGCGTTCGGCACCCCCTTGTTCTTCAGCGCGCCCGCCCGGTGGATAAGGAGGCGACCGCGCTCGACGGCGCAGACGATGCGGGCGACGCGCTGCTGGACCCACTGACTCCGCGCGGGGCCAGTGCCGTCCGGGTCAATCTCGCGCAGGAACGCGACGGTGGCGTCGAGCGCGGCCTGGGCCGCCCCCACGGCGCCGGCCCCCACGGTGTACAGACCGTTGCCCAGGGCCGACATGGCGACGGCGAAGCCCTCGCCCTCCAGGCCGAGCAGTGCGTCCTCCCCGACCTGCACGTCCTGCAACACCACGCTCCCCGTGCTCCCGGCCCGGATACCGAGCTTGCCGTGGTACGACGTCGTGCTGAGCCCGGGAGTCCCACGCTCGACAAGGAACGCCGTGATGCCACGATGGCGACGGGAGCGGTCGACGGTGGCGAAGACCAGGAAGAGGTTGGCTTCGTCGACGAGGCTGATCCAGGCCTTCTCCCCGTTCAAGACGTACCCGTCGCCGCAGCGGCGTGCGCTGGCGATGAGGCTGCCAACGTCCGACCCTACGCCCGGCTCGGTCAGGGCGAAGGTGGCGATGCGCTCCCCGCGCGCGAGGCGCGGTAGCCAGTAGCGGCGTTGCTCCTCTGTGCCCCACTGCAGGATCGCCAGGCCGACGAGGGCGAGGTGGACGGTCACGGTGATCTGGTGGGCGGTGTCGATCCGACCCAACTCCTCGCAGAGGACGGCCAGGGCGCGGTAGTCGTACCCCAGGCCGCCGTATTGGGGTGGCAGGCTCCATCCGAGGAAGCCCTCTTCCGCCATGGCGGGAATTGCCCGAGCATTGAACCGGCCCTCGCGGAACTCATCCTCGATGGTGGGGGCGAGCACCCGCTCGCCGAAGGCGCGGACGCGCGCCGCCAGTTCCTGGTATTCCTCCATGGCCGTTTCGCTCCTCCGGAAGTCGCGCTGTCGCCCGCCTTGCGCCCGATTCCTGCGCCACTCTGGGGAGAGGAGGGGCGCGCCATTATAGCGCATGAGCCCGCCGGAGCACCCCTGCTCATCGCCACGTCGGAGGCTGGGGCACGGTTAGCCCGCGCCCGCGTTGCCATCGGTATTGTCGGCGAGCTGGCGTGGTGCGCAACTGGCGCCGGGAATGCGCGTGGCGCCGGCGTGGTTCCGAGCGGTAACGGAGAGAACCGCGTCAAGCGGGGTCACGAGTAGGTCGCGGGTGGGGAGGGCGGCTGCGCCCTGTGGCTGGCTGAGCTCGCACACGTGGTCGCAAGAACGGCGGCGAGGGGAGGAGAAAGGGATGGGCTTCCCTCCGGCATCACTCAACACCGTCGGGTCACGCATGGTGTAAATCGACTGGTACACTTCGTAGACGTCAAACCAAGCGCACTGAGAGGATACATCGATGGTGATCGTCACCGGAAAACGGCCTGTTGTTCCCGAGATCGATCCTCAGCAGGCGTGGGAGCGGGCATCGCGCGGCGACGCCGTGATCGTGGATGTGCGCGAGCCGGATGAAGTCGCGGAGGTCGCGGTGCCCGGCGCAATGGTGATTCCACTGGGCAAGCTGGATGAGCAGGTGGAGACGATCCCGTCCGATCGCGAGGTGCTCTTCCTGTGCCGGTCGGGGAATCGCAGCGCGTACGCGACAGACTTCTACCGGCAGCGCGGGCACGAGCGCACCGCCAATATCACCGGCGGGATCATCGCCTGGACCAAGGCGAATCTACCGACGACGCGCGGCCGGTGACGGATGCCCACACCTGATCGCGGACCCGCCGCGGAGGTGATCCGGCGCCTCACCGGAAGCGGCGACCGTTCCGGCCGGCGTGGAGGGCGAGGACGAGTCCGAGAACGAGCATCACGAGGACGCCGACACCGACTACCGGAGCTAGCCAGGTCAGCAGCCACGGCGGGTGGTAGACGGTCAGCAGGAGTCCCAGGCTTACCAGGCTGGCGGCGATGAGGATGGCGCCGATCAGGCGGTTGACCAGAAGGTGCGCTTGGCGCGTCATCTCCTCGATCCCGATTACCCGCATCGCCACCTCCAGATCGCCGTGCTCGGCGCGGGTCAGGAGCCGGTTGGCGCGGCGGGGGAGGGTGGTGAGCAGTCGCATCGCATCGTCGCCCGCGGCGAACAACTGCGGGACCCAGGTCTGCGGCAGGTATTGCTCCAGCACGGCCCGCCGCACGTAGGGCTCTGCGACGGCGAACGGCTCGAAATCCGGGTCCAGCTTCCGGCCCAGTGCCTCATACATCGCGAGTGTCTTCAGCAGCAGGCTCAGCTCGGCCGGGAGCTGGAGGCGGCGACGGCGCACCATCTCCATCAGGTCTTGGAAAATCTCGTTGAAGCGATACTCGCTCAGGCTCACCCCATAGTAACGGTCCAGCAGGTGTTGGATATCGCGGCGGAGCCCATCGCGGTCCGTGCCGCGGCCTACGACCGACAGCGCAGCCAACCCGTCCACCAGCCCGTCGGCGTCCTGGTTCACCGCGGCCAGAACGACGCTGAGGAGCGCATCTCGGGTCTCGTCGTCGATGCGGCCGATCATGCCGAAGTCGAACGCGGCGATGCGACCGTCGGGCAGGACGGCAAAGTTGCCGGGGTGTGGGTCCGCGTGGAACATGCGGTGCACGAAGACCTGATCGAGGATGAGGTTCGCCGCGTTGCGTGCCAGCCGCCGGCGATCGATCCCGGCGCTGTCGAGCGCGGCGATGTCGTCGATGTGGATGCCGTCGAGCCGCTCCAAGGTGATGACGCGAGACGTTGTGTGCTCCCAGAAGACCTTCGGGACCACGACGTACTGGGATCCCGCGAAGTACTGGTGAAGCTGGTCGGCATTGCGGCCCTCGCGCAGGTAGTCCAACTCGCTGCGGAGCGTCCAGCCGAACTCGTCGACCAGCGCCACGAGGTCGTACGCCTCGGCCAGCGGGGCGCGACGCTGGGCGAAGCGCGCCATTTGCATCAGGATCGCGAGGTCTTCCTCGACCTGCGCCGCGATACCGGGCTTCTGGACTTTGACGACCACCGGCGTCCCGCCCGGGAGGCGCGCCGCGTGGACCTGCCCGATCGACGCGGCGGCGATCGGGTTGGGGTCGAACTCGCTGTAGAGGTCCGACAGCGGGCGGCCGAACGACTCCTCAATGGTGGCGATGATGATCTCGGCGGGGACGGGCGGCACGTGCTCGCGCAGCTTGCTCAGCTCGGCCACATACTCCGGCGGGAGCAAGTCCTCGCGCGTCGAGAGGATCTGCCCGAGCTTGATGAAGGTCGTGCCGAGTTCTTCAAGGGCGAGGCGCAGGTGTTCGGGTTGCGTGTAGCGCGGAACCTGCCTGCCGCGGCGGAGCGGCAATCGCTCCAGTGGCACGAGCGTGCTGAGGCCGAACTGGTAGAGAAGCCAGCCCAACCCATGGCGCGAGAGGACGGTGATGATCTCCGCGTACCGGCGGCGGTGAAGGAAAACCGGGCCACGGAGCGAGAGCGACGGCATCGGGCACCACACTCCGGAGAGTACAGACCAGGGACGGCAGGGAGCGCGGGCGTGTTGCCGGCAGCCTATCAGGGGAGGTTCATCTGCCGCAAGCGGAGGGTGGCGAGCGCGAGCGCGGCGACGACCAGCACCACGAGGACGATCGTGGCGGAGGAGAGTTGCAACGCGCGATCCAGGCGAATGGCCGGGTTGTCGAGGATCCGGACGAAGACCGACTGGGCGAAGTGCCGCACGCTCAGCATCTTGATACCCGGGATGAACCGCGCCAGGGCCGATTCCCAGATCAGCACGTAGATGATCCCCACAAGCAGGGCACGCGGAACCAGCAGGCTGATCAGCAGGAAGAGCGCACCGTAGGCGGCGACCCCGGCCAGGGTTCCGGCCAGCAAGGCGCCCAGCAGGCGCCCTGATCCGCTCCCCCCGGTCGCGACGGCCCAGGTGGCTACCAGCCCGAAGGTGAAGGCAAGGACCGTCACAAGCGTCGAAGCGATGAATTTCTCGACGATCAAGCGTCCCCGCGCGACCGGTTTGAGGACGATGTAGACAAGCGTGCGGTCGGCGATTTCATTCCCGAGGGCGTTGGTTGCCAGGATCAAGGTCGCCAGCGGCAGGATCGTCGGCGCCAGGATCTCCAGGAAGAAGTTGGACAGGAACTCGGTCGCGTCTCCCGTCGCACTGCTCCAGCGGAAGATAGCTGCGAAGAGGACGGGTGTGGCGGCGAACAGGGCGACCAGAAGGGTCGCGCGACCGGCGCGGAACTGGCGCAGTGTCAGCCACAGGATCGGCGCGCGGTGGGTGATCGACATGCTGCTCTTCGCCCTCCTCGGGGTCTAGCGTGCGGTCACGTAGGCGAAAACGCTGGCCAGGGAGTCGTCAAGCGCCGCGACCTCGTACAGCCGGATGCCTAGCTCTCGCGCGACCTTCGGCACGGCGCGGTAGAGGTCGCGGACGTCGCCGGTCTCGATCAGGACTGCGTCGCCGTCGACACGGACGCTTTCAAGCGCCGGAAGGCGGATCAACGCCGCCGCCAGGGTGCGCGGGTCGTCGGCACGCACGCGAACCCGGCGGGCGTGCTCGTCGATCTTGTCGCGGATAGCGCGGTAGTCTCCCGCTGCCGCCAGTTTCCCGTTGACCAGCACCAGGATCTGGTCGGCCAGGCGCTCGACCTCGTGCAGGATGTGGGACGACACGATCACCGTGCGGCCTTCTGCGCCGAGCGCCCGGATGAGCTTGATGAGCTGGAGGCGCTGCAGCGGATCGGTGCCGGTCAGCGGCTCGTCCAATATCAGCACGTCCGGCTGATGAACCAGGGCCGCGGCCACCTTGATTCGCTGGCGCATCCCCTTCGAATAGCCGCCGACCGGGCGATCGGCGGCAGCCGTCATCTCCACCCGCGCGATCGCCTCGGCGGTTGCGGCGTCCGGATCGGGCAGCCGCTGAAGGATGGCGTTGAGTCGGACGAACTCCCTGCCGGTGAGGAAGGGGTAGACCACCTCTTGCTCGGGCACAAGGCCGATGCGCCGGTAGAGACGCGGATTGGCGCGCACCGGCTCCCCGAGCACACGCACGGTTCCCATCGACGGGGCGAGGAGCCCGGCCAGCATCTTCAAGATGGTCGACTTGCCGGCTCCGTTCGGTCCCAGGAGGCCGGTGACACCCGGGCCGATCGCGAACGACACGTTCGAGACGGCGACGACGTCGCCGTACCACTTCGAGACCTCGGTGACCTCGATCGTCCGCGGGCCGTCCGGGGGCACGTACCCAGCGGCTGGCCTCTGCTCTTCGGCTTGCTGTTGGACTTCTACCACCGTGCCGTGCCTTTCGGTCCGCCCGAGTGCGTCATTCCTCGGCCAGGTAGCGCTGGTACATGACGACGCCGCAGATGACGGCCACGCCAGCCACGACGAACAGGTACAGCCAGCCCTGGAGCGGCGCCCCGACCGGCGGAGCGCCGACCGCCGATGTGCCGCCGAAGACCCAGTTGATGATCCGGTCGGGCACGTTGCCGAGGCTGATCAGGTCGAGGAAATCCCGCCACGATGCCGTGATCGCGTTCGCGAGCGCTTCGACAATGGCCGTCTCGATGGTGATGAACCCGATGTAGATGGCTGCCGCCACCCCTTTACGGGCGGTGAAGGACGCGATGACCAGCCCGATGGCGGCGTAGAAGATAGACAGCAGCGTACCCGTGGCCAGGATCCGACCCACCTCGTCGGGTTGATCACGCAGGTAGCCGAGCGGAGACTCGGCTAGCAACGTGTTGCCGATGAACAAGAGCAGGGGCGGGAGGATCGCGATCGAGCCCAGCAGGATGCCGAGCGCGGCGATCTTGGCCAGGAGGTAGTCGCCACGGGTGATGGCCCGTGAGAAGTAGAGCGGGAGGACGTTCTCCCGCCGGTCGTCGCACAGCATCTCCGGCGCGGCCGCCGCAGCGAGGATCAGGAGCAGGGGCGAGAGCGCGACGTACAGGCTGCTGTAGTTGAACCCCTCCGCCACCGGGCCCACAAAGGCGCGAATGCCGATGATGACCGCTACCGGCAGGAACGAGGCGGCGTAGATAAAGATCGGGATGATCTTGGCTGTCCAGCGCTTCTTGATGCCCAGAGCACCACGAACCGAGTACAAGGTAAGCGCGCGCACCGCGTGTGCGCGACCCTCCCGGCGTCCCTCGTAGTGCTGGTAGCCACGATCGAAGACCTCGCCGTAGCGCGCGCCGGACTGGGCGGCGCCGGCCTCACCCGGCACGCTCGACACCGTCGCTCCCTCCGTTGACCGCCAGTACCTGCTGAACGTAGACGTCCTCAAGCGAGCGCGATTGGATCCGCAGCCCGCGGAGGGCAACATCGAGGTCGGCAGCCGTATCCCGGATCACGTCGAAGACCAGATCATCGGTGTGCTTCACGGCCAGCATGCCGTCGCTCGCCGTTACGGTCGCGCCGCGTGCGACGAGCGCCTCGCGGAAGCGAGCCGCGTCGCCGTCGACCTCTACCAGGATGTCGCCAGCCCCCGCGATCAGCTCACGGACCGGGCCGTGTTGCACCAGCCGACCCTGAGCAACCAACAAGACATAGTCGCAGACTCGCTCGACATCATCGAGCAAGTGGGAGCTGAGCAGCACGGTGATCCCGATCTCGCGGTGGATCCGGTTGATGAGCTCCAGCATCTCTTCCCGGCCCTGCGGGTCCATGCCGTTCGTCGGCTCATCGAGGAAGACCAGATCGGGGTCGTGGACGATGGCCTGTGCCAGCTTGACCCGCTGCTTCATGCCGGTCGAGAACTCCCGGATGAGGCGGTAGCGCTCCTCGTCGACGCCGCAGTGGTACAGCACCTCGGCCGCCCGGAGGCGCGCGGCCCGCGCGGGAAGCCCCGACATCTGCGCCATATGGCCGACGAAATCAGCGGCGGTCACATCGCCCGGCAGGCAATCCGACTCGGGCATATAGCCGGTGCGCTGGCGGACCTGGATCCCGTCGCGCGCGGTGTCGAACCCCAGGACGCTGGCCTCGCCCTCGGTCGGACGGATCAGGCCGAGAAGCAGCTTGATGAGGGTGGACTTGCCGGCGCCGTTCGGGCCAAGCAGCCCAATGGCGCCCGGCGGCACTTCGAGGTCGAGGTGATCCAGCGCGACAACGGAGCCATACGCCTTGCGCAGCCCGCGGCAGATGATGACGGGTTCATCGCGGTGCGGTTCCATCGCCCACCCTTCGGACATTTCGTTCTCGGACCAGCGAGGCGAAAGCGCGCTGGATGACCACCAGTATACCGCCTCCGGGCGATGATCGCGCGCATCCTCGCCGCGTCGGCCTCGTCGCTACGGGTATAATTCAGGTGAGGTGGCTCGGTGCCTAACATAAAGCGAGGAACAACGTGGCAAGCACTGTAGGTCGAATGGCCCGCTGGGGCCGGGACACTGAACTCTCCGTCCGCATGTTCATCGTCATGTTCTTGCTGGCGGCCGTCTACCTCGGCTTCATCGCGGTGCTGTGGTATGCCGGGGTCGACTTCGTCACCATGACCGTCATCGCGGCTGCGTTGCTGGGAGTTCAGTACTTCGCGTCGGACAAGATTGCGCTCATGACGATGGGCGCCCGCGAGGTGTCCCCGCAAGAGGCGCCGGAACTGCACGCGATGGTCGATCGCCTCGCGCAGATCGCCGACCTGCCCAAGCCACGTGTTGCCATCTCCCCGTCCCGCGTGCCCAACGCCTTCGCGACGGGCCGCAACCCCAAAAACTCCGTCGTGGCGGTGACCCAGGGGTTGCTGGAGCGGCTTGACCCGCCCGAGCTCGAAGCAGTGCTGGCGCACGAGTTGAGCCACATCCGGAACCGCGACGTCATGGTGATGACGCTGGCCACCTTCTTCGCCGTGGTCGCGCAGTTGCTGATGCGCTGGCTGTTCTGGGGCGGCATGTACGGCGGGTTTGGCGGCCGGCGTGGCGACCGGCGCGATGGCGGTGGCGGCGCGATCGCCCTGGTCTACCTCGCGTCGATCCTCGTCTGGGTGATCAGCTACTTCCTGATCCGCGCCCTCTCGCGCTACCGGGAGTACGCCGCGGATCGGGGTGCGGCGATCATTACCGGCGCACCGTCGCAGTTGATGTCGGCGCTCATCAAGATCAGCGGCGTCATGGAACGCATCCCCGACCGTGACCTGCGCGAGGTGCAGGGGATGAACGCACTGTTCATCATCCCGGCGGCCAAGGGCCAGTCCCTGGCTGAGCTCTTCTCGACGCACCCGTCGCTGGAGAACCGGCTGGAGCGGCTGCGGCGGCTGTCGCGGGAGATGGAGGGGCTGTGAGGCGGTTCCTGGACGCGCTGCTAGGACGCGCGCGACCCCTTCCGGCGAAGAACGAGCGCCTGTTCGCTATCTCGACGGCCTTGGTGACGCTGGAGATGCAGCTCGGTCTGAAGGCGATCGACCGAGCCGGGATCACCTTCAAGCCGGTGGAGTCCAACTACTTCGAGCGCATGAGCGTCGACTTGAACGCGCTCCTCGAGATCAGCACCCGCGACACCGGGTCACGCTTCGAGACGAAGACCGACCAGTACAACTTCCGCTGGATCATCCTGCAGGATCCCGAGTTCGAGGATCTGGTGGCGACGATCCACATCGTGAGCGAAGAGCTGGTCGCCAACGGGTTCGGCGAGCAGCTCCTCGCGAGCGTCTTCGGCTTCACCACGGCCGAGGGGCAGCACGTGTACTGGATCTACAACTACAAGCGGGGACGCTTCTACCCCTTCGTCCCGCGTGGAAACCGCGCCCGCGACAACGCGCTCGAGCTGCGGATGGGCAGCGCGATGGAACGGGAGCTGCCGGTCGAGCCGGAGCTCGAGCGCTGGTACCCCATTTGGGACATTCCGTTCTAAGCCGAGCGACAGTCGGAACACCGGCGCCCATCATGTGGGGAGTGCGGGTCGTGAGCTTCCGCCCTGCCCCGATCTACGTATCGGATCACAGTGACGCTGATCCGACCAAGAACAAGGGAGGGGAGCCAGCAAACGCGGCTCCCCTTGTGTATTCCTGTCATGCATGTGGTGCGGTCGGCGTCTATCCCGGAACCAGCCCGTCGCCGATGAACATCTCGCTGGCCTCTTCGAACGTCGTGTCGGGAGGCGGCAGGACGATCTCGGACTCCACCAATTCTTCCGGGGGGACCGGCGTGCCGTGTTCGCGCACGAGGGCGAGCAGCTCGTTGAGCAGCGCCTTGAAGCGCTCCTGGTCGCCTGCGGCGATCGCCTCCACGAGGTCGTTGTCGATTGCATTCAACTTGTCGAGGTAGGCGCTGTCGATCTGGTATTGGCCCTCGGTCGCGATCCGCACGATCATTGCTGACCTCCCTCTGGGAGTGTCTTCGGCTGCTCGGGCGCACCAAGCTCCGCCTTGAGCGCCGCCAGCTCAGCGTCGACGCTTTCCCGCACGGTAATCTGCGCCAGTTCGCGATCGATCGCGTCACGCCCGGAGGTGGTGAAGTCCTCCAAGGCACCGGAAGCGATCAGCTCGTCGATGGCTCCGGCGCGAGCCTGGAGCTGCTCGGTCTTCTCCTGGGCGCGATCGAGAGCCAAACCGACGTCGGCCAACTCCTCGGAGAGTCCGGTCACCGCCTCACCGATACGCACCTGGGCCTCGGCTGCCGAGTACTGGGCCTTGACCACTTCCTTGCGCGTGCGGAAGGACTCGATCTTCATCCGGAGCCGGGTCTCAGCCTGCTCCAGCTTCGCCTGCTCCTGGTCGAGCTGCGCCGCCTGCTGATCCAGGTCCGCCAACTGCTGCTGGATCATGGCGCGACGCTCGAGTGCGGCGCGTGCCAGGTCATCTCGTCCAACCGCGACGGCCTGCCGAGCCTGATCGTTGAGCCGGTTGACGCTCTCCTGCAGCTTGGCCTTCTGGAGCTCCAGCCGCCGCTTGGACGTCGCGACCTCGACGACGCCGCGCTTGACCTGCTGGAGCATCTCCAACTGGCGCTCGTAGGAGTAGTCGAGCGTCTCACGCGGATCCTCGGCCGCACCGAGCAGCCGGTTCACCTTGACCTTGATGAGGGTGGTGAATCGGGATAGCAAACCCATCGTCCGTCCAATCTACTCAGTGCGCATCGCACTGCGGGCGCCGGTGAGTCGTTGCGGTCATTATAGCCGCATCCTGCCGGCATGGGAACGAACCGCCAGTCCGATTGGGCGGCGGTATGGGCGGCATCAGAGCGGACCGTGACGGACCATGCCGCCCTGCGTGCCGGATGGGGATTTGGGGAAACTGCCGCTAGCGGTAGCGGTAGGTGATGCGACCCCGGGTCAGGTCGTACGGTGATAGCTCGACGACCACGCGGTCGCCTGGGAGCACGCGGATGAAGTGCTTGCGCATCTTCCCCGCCAGATGAGCGAGGACAGTATGCCCGTTATCGAGCTCAACGGTGAACATCGCGTTGGGCAGCGCCTCGACGACCCGGCCCTCTGCGGTGATGGCGTCGGGGTTGCTCGGGCGCGGCCCGCGTGCTGGCGCCTGCGCGCCACCTCGTCGTTGTGTTGGTCGTGCCATGAATCCTCCTTCTTTGCTCGCGCGGTCAAACCTCAGCCTGCCTCGGGCACGTAGCCCCTGGACCCACACCAGCGGCGGGGTGCGGCCTACGGCGCGCGCACGCCTCGTGGCTGTATCGCATCACGTGGACCGGGACTGCTATGGGAGTCTCTGCCAGCCGCGTGGTGCGGAATCCTCGCCCACGACCGGGACCGGCCGCTGCCCGCACCGGCACCTATCGAGGTGTTGCACGTGCCGGAGGGGCGAGAAGGCAAGAACACGACGTAATCGTACCACATGCGGTCACGCGAGGCCGCCGCACAATCTTCTCTCGCGTAGCCGCAGGCAGGCTGATCCCGGCGGGGAGCGCACCAACGCGCTCGTCACTAGCCGGGAGTCTGGGAAGATGCGGCGTGTGTTGTGGAGGGGGACTGCCCACCTTACCGCGTTGGGCGATTGGCGCCGTACGAGCCGGCGCGCCCGGTGGGGGCGGGACACCTAGGTTCGCTCACGTCTGGAACGGCATGAGCGTGACGCTGTGGGGGTGGCTCGTCGCCCGCGAATCACCGGCACACGTTGCCGGTCACTCGTACGGGTGAGCCGGCGCGGTGGGGTGCCGGCGCCCATCGAGCCGCCTGTGATGGGCGGTCGACGAGTTTTCGTGATGCACCTGCGCCAGGAGCGTCGCTAGGTCCCTCTCCTCCTGAGCGGAGCCGGGGGCGGCTGGTCGCCGCCCCCGGAGCGCCCGCACCTTCCGGCTGCACTCAGGATGGCGCGAAGGGAGGCGCGGGCGGCTGGCGGGCTTACCAGGCAGGTCCGCCCAACGCCATCCTCAGGGTGCGGCCGGTTACTTCACGATCTTGATGTACTTGAGCCAGGACCCTGCCGCTGCCGTCGGGAAATGGTAGACATCCTTCACGTACGGCTTGGTGACGAAGAAGCGCTGACCGTGGTAGATCGGCACGTGAGCTGCCTCTCGTATCAGGATCTCCTCCGCCTTGGCGTACTCCGCGGCCCGCGCATCCGGGTCGGTCATGGTCATCGCCTTGGCGACGATGCTGTCGAACTCGTCGTTCTTCCAGTGGGTCTTGTAGAAGTCCGCGTTCGACGCATAGAGCTGGTTGTGCCAGTTGCTCGGGTCGCTGTAGTCGGAGCCCCAGATCCCCATGTGCGCGTTGTATGGTTGGGTCTCCCGCGCGCTGCGCCACTCGACGTACGCACGCGGCTCCATCGGCTGGAGCTGGACGGTGATCCCAAGGTTCTGCTTCCACTCCTGCTGGAGGTACTGCGCGATGAGCGGCAGCGGCGACGTGTTGCGGTAGACCAGCGTGAAGTCCTCCGGCCAACCCTGTCCATTCGGGAAACCGGCCTCTGCCAGCAGGGACTTGGCCTTTTCGAGATCGCCTTCGAGCGCGGCGTCGGGGTTATGGCCGGGGATATCGTCGGGTAGGATCGTGGGCGCCGGCAGGTAGTAGTCCTTCAGGACGTCCTTGATCAGCGGTTCGCGCCGGAACCCGAGGGCCAGCGCCTGGCGCACCCGGATGTCGTTGGTCGGGGGATTCGAGCAGTCAAAGTGGATCTGCTCGGTGCTGGAGGTCGGGTACCCCTGCATCTCCTTGGAGAGGACCGGATCCTCACGCACCCGATCGTACTCGGAGCTCGGCACGAGCGCATGGTCGATCTCGTCGTTCTCGTAGGCCGGAAGGCCCTTCGCCGTCGCGTCGTCGTAGAGAATGAACTCTGCCCGGGTGAGCGTCGGCTTCTCTCCCCAGTAGTTGGGGTTCGGCTCGAAGACCATCAACTGGTCGTGCTTCCATTCAGTGAGGATGAATGGACCATTGACCACGATGTTCTCCGGCTCGAGCCACCGGTTGCCGACCTTTTCGATCACGTGCCGCGGAACGGGGTAGGCAGTCCAGGTTGCGGCGATGATTGGGAAGAACGGGGTGGGTTCCTTCAGGGTGACTTCAAAGGTGCTGTCATCGATCGCCTTGACGCCGAGCTCATCGGGAGGCAGCTCGCCCTTCGCGACCTCCTCGCCGTTCTGGATCGGATAGAAGATGGCCGCGTACTTCGAGGCGGTCTGCGGGTCCATCACACGCTTCCACGACCACTCGAAGTCCTTGGCTGTGATCGGGGTACCGTCGGACCAGACGACGCCCGGTCGCATGGTGAAGGTCCACTTCGAGCCGTCGCTGTTCGGCTCGTACTTCTCAGCCATGCTGGGGATGAATGATCCGTCTCGCGGGTCGATTACGACCAGCCCCTCAAACAGCTCGCTGAGACTCCAGGGGCTGCCCGTAATTCCCGGGTCGGCGTCCTCAGGCTCTTGCGAGGCATAGCGGAACACCTGCTCATCTGCGAGTTCGGCGTCGCCGCTGTCCCCCGATGCGGCAGGCGTGGTGCCCTGGCCGCCCGACCCTGCGCTCTCACCGCCGCCGGCTGATTGTGTCTCATCCGCTGATGGGGTCTCGTTCCCGCCTCCGCACGCGACCAGGAGCGCGGCCGCGCCCCCGACCACCGAGAGGGACAAGAGGCGGCGCCGTGAGATGACGCGTTCGCTGATGCGAGTCTCCTCACCCATCGACTGACTCCTCCTCTACGTGTGAACCGTCCTCAGCGGTTACCCGCCATTGCGGGACCTACTGCTTCATCCACGGGTCGAGTGCGTCGCGGAGGCCGTCGCCCACGAAGTTGAACGACAGGACCGTCAGCGACAAGGCGATAGCCGGTGACAACAGGATGTGCGGGTAGGACCGGAGTTGGCTTACGCCATCCGCGATCATCGATCCCCATGACGGGGTCGGGACGTTCACGCCCAATCCGAGGAAGCTGATACCGGCTTCACCCAGAATTGCTGCCGGGAGCCCGAGCGTCGTGGCTACGATGATGACCGCCAACGTGTTCGGGAGGAGGTGCCGCGTCATGATGCGCGCATCCGTCGCACCGATGGCCCGCGCTGCCTCCACAAACTCCTTGTTCCGGAGCGAGGTGATCTGACCACGGACCAGGCGAGACACCGTGAGCCAGGAGACAAGCCCGAGCCCGATGTAGACACCCAACAGGCCGCCGGTCGCGCGGTCGATCGACTTCAACGGCACCAGCAACCCGCTCGTCGCATGCTGAAACTGTGCCTTGAGGTAGGTCATGATGATGATGACGAACAGGAGGTTCGGAAAGGCGTAGAGCACATCGACGATGCGCATGAGCAGGGTGTCGATCTTACCGCCGAAGTAGCCAGCCACCAGGCCGACCGGCACGCCGATCGCCACGATCACCACCTGCACCACGACGCCCACCAGCAGCGACACGCGGGACCCGTAGATCAGGCGGCTCAGAATGTCGCGCCCCAACTGATCGGTTCCCAGCAAGTACGTGCTGTCTGGGCGCCTCGTGATCGCGGTCACATCCTGTACGTCGTAGGGATAGGGCGCGATTAGTGGCGCGGTGACGGCGACCACGACGAGCACGGCGATGTAGATCAGCCCCGCGAGTGCGACGCGATTGCGCCGGAAGCGGCGCCAGGCGTCGCGGTAGAGCGAGGCCGGCGGTGTCCGATCCAGCGCCGATACCAGCTTCACGCCGGCGTCTTCCGTTTCGCGTGCGCTCGGGCGCACGGCCATGATTCGCCACCCTTCCAGATCACTCCGTCAACCGCGTCAGTCGTACGAGATCCGCGGATCGAGCACGCCATAGAGGAGGTCGACCAGCAGGTTCATGACGCTGATCGCTACCGCGAATATCAGCGTGGTAGCCAGGATTACCGGATAGTCGCGGACGGCAATGCTGCGCACGAAGTAGCGACCGATGCCGGGGACGCCGCACACGGTTTCGACAAAGAACGAGCCGGTCGCCACGTTGGCAAACTGCAAACCCATGAGCGTGACCACGGGAATCAGGGCGTTACGGAGCCCGTGCCGGATGATCACCCGGCGCTCGTGCTGCCCCTTGGCTCGGGCGGTCCGAATGTAGTCGTGCCGCAAGACCTCAAGCAGGCTGGCCCGGGTGTACCGGGCGAGCGCCGCCGCGGGACCGAGGGCAAGCGCCAGCGCGGGGATGATGGCGTGCTTGCTGAACACCCCATCCCAGCCGCCGGTCGGCAGCCAATGCAGATACGAAGCAAAGACGAGGATCATGAGTGAGGCGATCACATAGGACGGCGACGAGACCCCCACGATCGCGCCGAAGGTGGCGAGGTAGTCCAGCGGCGTGTTCTGCTTTACGGCACCGATGGTGCCCGCGGTGATGCCGATCGCGGCTGCGATGAGCATTGCCACCACGCCCAGCTTGATCGAGACGGGCAGGAAGTCTTTGACGATGTCCGTCACATCCCGGCTTCGTTGTGAGTAGGATGGGCCGAAGTCCCCGCGGACTGCGTCAAGTAGGTAGTCCGTGTACTGACGCCACATCGGCTTGTCCAGCCCGTAGGCCCGGTTCAACGCGGCGATTGCCTCCTCGGATATGGGCTTGTCCCCGGTATCCCACGGCCCGCCCGGAGTGGCGTGGATGAGCAGGAACGTGATCGTGTAGACGCTGAGCAGGGTGGGAATCAGCAGGAGGAGCCGACGCACCACAAATCGTCCCACGAACGATCTCCCTCTCCCTTGCCGGAGGGCTGCGTGGCACACGCATGGCCGCAGCTACACCGAGCGATACCGCATGAGGAGACACCATCAGGGGAGCACGCGGTGCGCTCGCGAACGTGATGATCCGTTGGTCATGGGCATGGTAGCAGGATCGCTCATACCTGTAAAGGACCAGGATGAGGGGCGTGAAGATCAGACTGTAAGAACAGTGTTGGACACGTTTCATCGAGGACGCCTCTTGGGGTACGTCTGCGGGCGCCATTCCGCACAACGCTACGGTGCACCCCGCGACCTGATGCCGCACTGAATCCATCGCGAGCCCTGCTTCGCCTGTGGGCTCTGCTCGCGCAACGTAGGAGATGATCACAGTGTCTAGCGCGTCGCGCCGTTTCCCACCAGCAGGGAGACGGGGAGCGTCCGGAATGCGTGGGCGATGGGGATAGCCCAGCCTGCCGCGCTGGGCAGGGCGCGAAGTCGTTGCCCGGTCAGCGCATCACGCCACACGACTGGCGCGCCGGGCGGGAGCATGATGCACGTGTCTCCCCACGCTCTGCGGCCGATGGGTGGGGTCGCGCGCGGCCGAAGCGTCGCAACGAGTCGTGGCGCGATCGTGACGGCCCAGCGATCCTGGTGACGCCGCGCGAAGGCCACGAGGTGGGACGCCTGTTCCCCCTGGGGTTCGAGTGGCAGGTAGTCACGTGTCGCGAACAGGTCGGGGTCGGCGCGGCGGGTGGCCAGGGCACGTGCCAGCACCTTCAGCTTGATGCGCCCGTCAACCCCGTCGGCTAGACCGAGTGTTGACCGTCGTTCCGGTATTTCGCCGCGCCTTCCGCCGACCTCCTGCAGCATCTGGTTCAGGAGCCCGTAGTCAACGGGGCGTCGGTTGTCGGGGTCGGCCAGCGTCAGGTCCCAAACCTCGGTGCCGCGGTAGATGTCGGGAATTCCGGGCGCGGTCACGTGGAGCACGGCCTGGGCGAGCCCGGTGATGGCCCCGTAGGCCGCGATTCGGCGCGTGAAACGGACGAAGTCGGGGAGAAACCGGTTCTCCTCTCCGGGCGTGAGGATGGCGTCGACAAACCCCAGCACCGCTTCCTCGTGCTCGGGATTGGGCTGGAGCCAGCTCGTGGCGGCCTTCGCCTCTCGCATCGCCTTGCGCAGATATGTGTCCAGCCGGTCGCGAAAGCTGGGAAGGTCGCCATCGGCGAGTGGCCAGGCGCCGACCAGCGTCTGATAGATAAACCACTCCTCGTTGGCATCGGGGACGGGACGGCCGCCGACGATCGGTTTCCACGGCTGGTTCCAGCGGCTCCAACGGCGTACCGCGCGTTCCCACTCGCGGGGCAACTCGGAGAGCGCGACGAGCCGGGCCCGCACCTCCGCGCCGCGCTTGGTGTCGTGCGTCGAGGTGGCGTTGAGACTGTGGGGCCACTCCGTGCGACGGTGGGCATTGAAGGCGTGGAAGGCGACAACTGGATCCCCGATTACGTCCGGGTTACCGCCGACCTCGTTGAGGGCGAGGAGCCGGTTGTAGACGTAAAAGGCGGTGTCCTCGACTCCTTTCGCTGTCACCGGTCCGGTCACCTGCTGCCAGTGGGCGACGAACTCGCGCCAGGCGTGGCGTTGCTCCTCGCTCAGTGTCGGCGGGTAGTCCAGCAGGAGCACCCGTCGGAGGAAGGCTAAGATCGGGGCGGGGATCGAGGGTTCGTCCCGTTCGGCGGCGACGATCGCGGCGTCGACCCAGAGTGCGTGGTGTGGCGCCGTCCTGTCATGAGCGGAGTAGGTCCGGTAGACGGGCAGGCATGCCGTGACCGCGACCAGCGCCGCACGCAGTTCCTCGGGGCTCAGGTCTCGCGCGTGGCGGTCGTGCGCGGCGATCGATTCGAGTCGCCGCACGAGGCTCCGCATCTCCCCGGCGAAGAGGTCGTGGATGACACGGCGCTTCTCCCGCCGCGCGACATCATCGAACGACGCGTAGCCACCGGTGAACCGGCCGTAGCTGTTCCCGAGCTCGGCGAGCCCGTCGGGGTCAACGAAGACGGCCGTGAGGACATTGAGGAAGTCGTAGCCGGTCGTGCCCTCCACGGGCCAGTCCGGTGGCAGTTCTTCACCGGGTGCCAGGATCTTCTCAACGACGATATAAGGCGAGGGAGCGCCGGCACGTTCGAGTCTCCGCCGCACGTAGCGCAGGTATCCGGCCGGGTCGCGGAGGCCGTCGACGTGGTCGACGCGCAACCCCTGGGCTTGTCCCTCCTGGATCAATCGGAAGATGAGCGTGTGGGTCGCCTCGACGACGGCCGGGTCTTCGGCCCGCACGGCGACAAGGTCGCTGATGTCGAAGAAACGCCGGTAGGTGGCTCGCTCGGCGGCGACCTTCCAGAAGGCAAGGCGGTACGGCTGCGCCTCGAGCAAGGCGTGAAGCCGATCGAACGACGCGGGATCACCCGGCGTGCCCTGTACCGTGGCGAGGCAGTCCTCGATCGTGGCGTGAGCGGTTCCTCCACCGGCGTAGAGGGACCAGAGGTTGTCGATGAGTGTCCGTGCCGCGGCCGTCCGCCGGGCATGGTCGGCGGCATCGAGCAAACCGATTGCCAGTGCGCGGGACGCGGTGGCGATCGCGGCGATCTGGTGGTATGCGTCGTCCGAGGCGGCCGAGCTGTCGAGATTAAGCACGAGGTGGTAGGTGCCAGGGTTCAGTGGGAAGCGGAGCCCATGGTAGTCGATGAAAAGACCGTCGGCATCCAGGCGGGGCTGCAAGGCGCCAGACTCAAGCGCCTGACCATACGGCTCACCGAGCATGGGCAGGAGGATCTTCTGCGGCTCGCCGGATGACGGATCCCGGCCGCGCCAGTCGATGGCAAAGTAGCCCGCGTACGGCGACGCTCGGCCCCATGTCAGCACGTCGGTCCACCACGGGTTCTCCGTGCTGGCGGCCATGTGGTTCGGCACGATGTCCAGGATCAGTCCCATCCCGCGGGCGTGTAGGGCGTCGACGAACGCCGCAAAGTCTGCTTCGGTTCCGAGTTCGGGGTTCAACCGGCTGGGGTCGACCACGTCGTACCCGTGGGTGCTGCCGCTCCGGGCGGCGAAGATGGGCGAGACGTAGACGTGGCTGATCCCGAGCCGGTCGAGGTAGGGGACCAGCGCGCGGGCCGCTGCAAAGCCGAAGTCACGGTTGAGTTGCAGCCGATAGGTCGCGGTCGGGACGGACGGCACCTCGCTCATGGCGCGTTCTCGGTGATCTCGCGCTGGTAGAGCACGGCAGCGCGCTGCGGTAGCGACACGGCCGTGGACTGGCCGGCGTCGACCATTTCGGGAGCAGGACTACCCGGCCCGCCCCACGTAGGTTCGGCGGTGTCGAGCCGCTTGTGCCAGGCGCCACCTGCAACCGGGAGCGGAACCGCTGCGGAGTGGTCGTCGAAGTTCAACGCCAGGATCGTCGCATCCGACCCGTGCCAGCGGTGCACGAAGAGCACCTGAGCCGGCCGGGCCACCGTCACCTCCATGGTGTCCCGGCTCAGGTGCGCCAGAGACGGCAGTTCACATCGAAGTGTGAGCAGTTCGCGGTAGAGCGACCTAAGCTGCCCGTGCGGTTCGCGCTCAGCCAGTTCACGGCGCAGGCGTGAGGTGACGAAGAGTGCGGGATCCTGGGGATCGGGCGCGTCGCGGTCCCAGTGCTCGGCGAACTCCCGCTGTCGTCCCTCCCGGACGGCAGCCACCAGGTCCGGGTCGGTGTGGCTGGTGAAGTAGTGGAACGGGGTCGTCTCCCCGTACTCCTCGCCCATGAAGAGCAGCGGCACGTAGGGCGACAGGATCGTCGCCGCGGCGGCGAGGCGGAGCCCGTCAAACGAGGTCAGGGTAGCCAACCGCTCGCCGTCCACGCGATTGCCGACCTGGTCGTGGTTCTGGACGAAGACCACCAGTTGCTGCGCCTCCACGCCCGTGAGCGGGGCGCCGAAGCGGCGCCGGCGGCGCTGCGAGTACTGGCCGGAGTAGACGAAGCCGTCACGGTAGGCGCGAGCCAGGTCATCGATGGTGCCGAAATCACGGCGATAGGGGCTCCGCGCACCGGTCAGGAGCGCGTCGACGGCATGGTGGAAGTCGTCGTTCCATTGGGCGCTCAAGCCGTATCCACCGAGTAACGGCGGCCGGACGAGCCTCGGATCGTTCAGGTCGCTCTCCGCGATCAGGTGGACGCGCCGGTTGCGTCGCTCGGCCAGTTCGTGCACCGTTTCCGCTAACTCCTGGAGGAACGGATGCGCCGAGCGGTCGAAGATCTCATGGACCGCGTCGAGCCGCAGCGCGTCGATGTGGAGGGAGTCAATCCAGTAGCACGCGCTCTCGATGAAGTAGCGGCGAACCTCGTCGCTGTGCGGGCCGTCGAAGTTCAGCGCCGCACCCCACGGTGTGTGGTAGCGTTCGGTGAAGTACGGGCCGAAGTCGCCGAGGTAGTTGCCCTCGGGACCGAGATGGTTGTTGACGACGTCGAGGACCACCGCGAGGCCGCGCTGGTGACAGGCGTCGACGAGCCGGACCAGCCCCTCCGCGCCGCCGTAGCTGTTCTGGGCGGCGAAGGGGTGGACGCCGTCGTAGCCCCAGTTGCGGTCCCCTGGGAACTGGGCAACCGGCATGATTTCGACGGCGGTGATCCCGAGGTCGCGCAGGCCGTCGAGGTAGGGGATGACGCCGTCGAATGTCCCCTCGTCGCTGAATGTGCCCACGTGGAGCTCGTAGATGACGTACTCGCGGAGCGACAGGCCGCACCAACCCTGGTCGGTCCAGGGGAACCGGGAGAGGTCGATCACCTCCGACGGCCGATGGACGCCCTCTGGTTGGGAACGGGAGGCCGGGTCGGGTCGCTCGACGGTGCCGTCGAGGACGAAGCTGTAGCGGGACCCGGGCCGGACATCGTCGACGGTGGCCGCGTGGTAACCGCGCGGCAGTGGCGAGAGGCGCACCTCACGTGGCGTCGGGCCGATCAGACGTACATCGACCGTGGTTGCGAACGGAGCCCAGACGAGGAAGTGGGTTCGGTTGTCGCCGAGATAGGTCGCTCCCAGCCCCGGCGCGGCGGGCCGGGTCATGACTGCGCCCCGTCGGGCGTGAAGAACACGGCGCCGAGCGGTGGGATGGTGATCGTGATCGATTGCGTGTAGCCGTGCGACGGGACCGGGTTGGCCGTGACGCCGCCGAGGTTCCCCTGGCCGCTGCCGCCGTACACAGTCGCGTCGCTGTTCAGGATCTCCCGCCAGCGGCCCAAGTGCGGCACGCCGATGATGTAGTTGTGGCGTGGCACGGGGGTGAAGTTGAAGGCGGCGACGATCTCGTTTCCCTCAGCCCGTCCCCTGCGGAGGAATGTCACCACGCTCTGCTCCGCGTCGTTGGCGTCGATCCAGGCAAAGCCCTCCGGGTCGAAGTCGCGCTCGTGCAAGGCCGGCAGCTCCCGGTACAGTCGGTTGAGATCCTCGACCAGCCGCTGGATGCCCTGGTGAGGTGCGTACTGGAGCAGATCCCACTGGACGCTGGCGTCGTGGTTCCACTCCTGCCACTGCCCGAACTCTCCACCCATGAAGAGGAGCTTCTTGCCCGGTTGGGCCCACATGTAGGCCAGGAGCAGGCGGAGGTTGGCGAACTTCTGCCAGTCGTCGCCCGGCATCTTCCCCAGCAGTGAGCCCTTCCCGTGGGTCACCTCGTCGTGCGACAGGGGGAGCACGAAGTTCTCGGTGAAGGCGTAGATCATCCGAAAGGTCAGCTCGTGGTGGTGGTAGCGCCGATGGATCGGGTCGCGGGCCATGTAGCTGAGGGTGTCGTGCATCCAGCCCATGTCCCACTTCATGCCGAAGCCGAGGCCGCCGACGTAGGTCGGGCGAGAAACCATGGGCCAGGCGGTTGACTCCTCGGCGATGGTCTGCACATCGGGATAGTGCCGGTAGACCTCTTCGTTCAGGCGACGCAGCAGGCTGATCGCCTCCAGGTTCTCCCGGCCGCCGTGCTCGTTGGGGATCCACTCGCCGGGTTTGCGGGAGTAGTCGAGGTAGAGCATGGAGGCGACGGCGTCCACGCGCAGGCCGTCGACGTGATAGCGATCGAGCCAGAACAGGGCGTTGCTCAGGAGAAAGCTGCGAACTTCGTTCCGACCGTAGTTGAAGATGTAGCTGTTCCAATCGGGGTGGAACCCCTTGCGCGGGTCCGCGTGCTCGTACAGGTGCGTGCCGTCGAAAAAGGCGAGCCCAAAATCGTCGGTGGGGAAGTGGGACGGCACCCAGTCGAGGATCACGCCGATGCCGTGCTGGTGCAAATAGTCCACCAGGAACATGAAGTCCTGGGGGGTGCCGTAGCGGCTCGACGGGGCGAAGTAGCCGGTGATCTGGTAGCCCCATGATCCGAAGAAGGGGTGCTCCATCACCGGCAGGAATTCGACGTGCGTGAAGCCCATGCGGGTCACGTAGTCGGCGAGCCGGGGTGCCAGCTCGCGGTAGCTCAGCGAGCGGTTTCCCTCCTCGGGGACGCGCATCCAGGAGCCGAGGTGGACCTCGTAGATCGCGATCGGCGCGTCTAAGGCATTGCGTGCGCCGCGCGTCGTCATCCACTCCTGATCGCCCCAGGTGTAGTCGAGATCCCAGACGATCGATGCCGTCTTGGGTGGGACCTCGGCGAAGAAGGCGAACGGATCGGCCTTATCGACCTCATAGCCGTGGTAGTGCGAGACGATGTGGTACTTGTAGAGGGCACCGTGCCCGACTCCGGGGATGAATCCCTCCCAGATTCCCGACTGCTCGCGCGGACGCAGGAGATGACGGGTGGGGTCCCAGTCGTTGAAATCGCCGATCACGGCGACGCGCTCGGCATTGGGCGCCCAGACCGCGAAGTACGTACCAGGTACGTCCCCCACGACCATTGGATGCGCGCCGAGGTGCTCGTACAGGCGCAGGTGGGAGCCCTCGTTGAAGAGGTAGAGGTCGTCGGCGCTCAGCAGCGATGGGCTGGCTGCCGGCGACGGCCCTGCCGCGGAGGGCAAGGACGTCGATCGCCGGTCGATCTCGTTTGGCACGGTGTCTCCCCTCCTGCACGCGGCGCCTTCGGGCCGGCCCCCACTCTGCCGCATGACCGAGAGGAGGCCGACTCCGTCGATCATCCATCCACCGTCCCGGCTGGCGCAGGCTCCGTGCCAGCTTTCTTGTCAGTGCTCCGGCACGGCCGATCTGCTCAGGATCGCCAGGATGCCCGCTAGCGGGATCCGTAGCCAATCGGGCCGGTTGTTCAACTCGTAACCGACCTCGTAGACAGCCTTCTCCAGCAAGAAGGCGTCGAGCAAGACTTCCAGGTGGTGGCGGTCGGATGGGACGAACTCGGCACCGTCGGCGGTGCTGAGGTAGCCCCGGAGGAAGGAGACCGCGACCCACTGGTACCAGAATTGGGCGGCCGGCTCCAGCGTGACGAGGTCCGCATCGCGCACGATCCCCTGGTCCTGGGCGCGGAGCAGCGCGGCGTGGGTGGCGTAGTGGAACGAGCGCAGCATCCCGGCGACGTCGGTGATCGCCGATCGCTTGCGGCGCCGCTCGCTGATCGGACGGGCCGGTTCGCCTTCGAAGTCGATCATCACGAAGTCGTTGCCGGTATAGAGCACCTGCCCGAGATGGAAGTCACCGTGGATGCGGATGCGGGCGCCGGAGAGGCGCTCGCTCCGCACCGCGTGGAAGCGCTGGAGGATCTCCTGCTCCGCGGCGAGGACCGCACGCGCCTCCTCCTGCAGCGGCTGCTCCAGGGCGTGCACGCGTCGGCGGAGGGTCTCGAAGACCTGCAAGGTGAGCGTCCGCATCGACTGATAGAGCGAGCGCTGATCGAACACGGTCATCGGCTCCGGCGTGAAGGCCGGGTCCTGGGAGTTGCTGGCGAGAGCAAGGTGCATCTCCGCCGTGCGCTGGCCGAGGCGATGCGCGTCTGCCAGATAGCCTTCCAGGAGCGCATGGGCCTCCTCCGGCGCCTCGGTGTCGGCCAGGTCCAAGAGGGTCTCGGCACGCACCGGCATGCTGGAAAGCTCGGTGGGTACGGTGAGCGCGCGCTCGAAAAATCGTCCAAGTGAATCCAGGGTGTAGGTCCAGGCATCGCCCTCGTTCGGCACGAAGCCCTGCAGCAGGGCAAGACTCATTGGCTCTCCACCCTTGCGCCGGTACTCGATAGACCCGGCGAAGGGCGGGGTGTTCGGGAACCGGCGTGCGGTCAGGTAACGGTTGATTTCGAGGTCCGGGTTCACTCCGGGATGGAGACGCCGGTACAGTTTGAGCACGAGGTGATCGCCGAAGACGATCGAGGTGTTGCTCTGCTCCGCGTTCATGACGCGCGGTTCGAGCGCGTCCCGCGAGACCTGGTACCGGCGCAAGTAGCTGGCGCGTTCGCCGACGATCTCCCCGGCCATTCCCTTGATGCGGCGACGGCCCGCGATCAGGTCGAGGAGGGTGTTGCCGATGCCGGGACGGACGAGAGCGTCGAACAGCAGCCATTCGGCACCGTTCCGGGCGCGAACACGGGCGGCGATGGCGTGCGGTGCTGTTTCCAGGATCTCCGAACTCTTCGACGAGTCCGCGGCCGACAACAGGAGCAGGTAGTGATCGGAGTCGCCTTCTCGGTAGTCGACCTGGGCGACGGCCGCATAGGTCGGCTCGTCTCCATTCTGCACCGGAATCACGTCGAGGATCACGGCTCCCTTGATCTTGCGCGCCTTCCCGCCGAACCAGCGCCGAGTCGGGAGGTAGGACGGCAGCACGTCTGCCAGCCGCTCCAGCCCGCGTCCCTCAAAGACTTCTCGCCAGTCGTGGGCGACAGTGATCGTTCGGCGTGTCTCCGGTTGCGTCGTGATCTCGATCCGGTCGCCCCCGACACGCTGCGGCTCCAGGATGAACCAGTAGAAGGAGTGGGGGCCGAGCGTGAGGAAGTAGGGTTGGTCGGTCACCGGTGGGAACTCGATGTGCCCGAACATCTCGACCGGCATGAACCCCTGGAACTCCGACAGATCGAGCTCCACCGCCTGGACGAAGCGGGACAGATTGGCGACGACCAGGATCTGCTCGTCCTCGTAGCGGCGGATGTAGGCGAGCACCTTCCGGTTTTCCGGGTACAAGAACTCGAGGCTGCCGCGCCCGAAGGCCCGGTACCGCTTGCGCAGGGCGATCAACCGCTTCATCCACCAGAGGAGCGAGTAGGGATTGTTCTGCTGAGCCTCGACGTTGACCGCTTCGTAGTGATACTCGGCGTCGACGATGACCGGGAGATAGAGCTGTTGCCGCTTGGCCTCGGAGAAACCGGCGTTGCGGTCGGCGGTCCACTGCATCGGCGTGCGGACGCCATCGCGATCGCCGAGGTAGATGTTGTCGCCCATCCCGATCTCGTCGCCGTAGTAGATCACCGGCGTCCCCGGGAGCGAGAAGAGCAGGCCGTTCATCAGCTCGATGCGGCGCCGGTTGTTCCCGAGGAGCGGTGCGAGGCGACGGCGGATGCCGAGGTTGATCCGCATCTGCGGGTCGTTGGCGTAGACGCGGTACATGTAGTCCCGCTCATCGTCGGTGACCATCTCCAGTGTCAACTCGTCGTGGTTGCGCAGGAACAGCGCCCACTGGCAGTTGTCGGGGATGGCGGGTGTCTGCGCCAGGATGTCGATGATGGGGAAGCGGTCCTCCATGCGCAGCGCCATGAACATCCGCGGCATGAGCGGGAAGTGGAAGGCCATGTGGCACTCATCGCCGTCGCTGAAATACTGGACGGCATCCTCGGGCCACTGGTTGGCCTCGGCCAGGAGCATGCGGTCGCTGAAGCGCTCGTCGATGTGCGCCCGCAACTCCTTCAGAAAGGCATGGGTCTCCGGTAGGTTCTCGCAGTTGGTACCCTCGCGCTCGTAGAGATAGGGGATGGCGTCGAGCCGGAGCCCGTCGATCCCCATGTCGAGCCAGAAGTCGAGAACGCGGAAGATCTCGCGGCGCACACGCGGGTTGTCGTAGTTGAGGTCCGGCTGGTGGCTGTAGAAGCGGTGCCAGTAGTAGGCCCCTGCCACCGGATCCCAGGTCCAGTTGGAGCGCTCAAAGTCCTTGAAGATGATGCGGGCGTCCCTGTACTTTTCCGGGGTGTCGCTCCAGACGTAGTAGTTCCGCCAGACACTGCCCGGCTTGGCGCGGCGTGCGCGCTGGAACCACGGGTGTTCGTCGGACGTGTGGTTGCAGACCAGCTCGGTTACGACATGGAGACCGCGCCGGTGCGCCTCACGCACGAAGCGACGGACATCGCGCAGCGTGCCGTAGTCGGGGTGAACGTTGGTGTAGTCGGCGATGTCGTAGCCGTCGTCGCGCAGCGGCGACGGGTAGAACGGCAGCAGCCAGATCGTGGTGACACCCAGATCCTGGATGTAGTCCAGCTTTTCGACCAGGCCCCGGAAGTCGCCGATGCCGTCCGCGTTGCTGTCGTAGAACGCGCGGACGTGCACCTCGTAGAAGATCGCATCCTTGTACCAGAGCGGCTCCCGCTCGAACAGCGGCTGATGCTCCCGTCGGCCGACCATGACCCGCGCAAACCCTCTCCGCTACGTGAAGTACTCGAAATCTCGCTCTGTCCGAAGTCGGCGCTTGACACGCAGGATGTGCGCGGGAACGCGGCTGGGATTCAACTCGACATAGTTCCAGGCACCCTGCCACAGATAGTATGCATCAGTCAGGAGATCGTGCACCTGATACGGCTGGTCCGGATCGAGGCCGAAGCGGTCGAGCGGTAGTTCGAGCCAGCCCGACTGGGTGTAGTGCGGATCCAGGTTCACGACCACCACGATGCTGTCCTCGCCCGGCGCGACCTTGGAGTACGCCAGGATCTGGTCGTTGTCGATGCGATGGAACTGAAGGCTCCGGTCCGATTGGAGTGCACGATGCTCGCGACGGATGCGGTTCACGCGCGCGATGAAGGGTCGGAGGCTGTCAGGCCGGTCGATATCCCAGTGGCGGATCTCGTACTTCTCGGAGTTGAGGTACTCCTCCTTGCCGGGCGCCACGGCCACGTGCTCCATCAACTCGAAGGCCGGGCCGTAGATCCCGTAACTGGCGCCGAGCGTGGCGGCCAGGACCAGCCGGCTCATGAAGGTGGGCCGTCCTCCGTGCTGCAACTGCTCAGTCAGGATGTCGGGCGTGTTCGGCCAGAGGTTCGGCCTGAAGTAGTCGCGCACGTCGGTCTGGGTCAACTCGGTGAAGTAGTCGATCAACTCCTGTTTGGTCGTCCGCCAGGCGAAGTAGGTATACGATTGCGAGAACCCGAGCTTGGCAAGCCGGTACATCACCTTGGGCCGGGTGAATGCCTCGGACAGGAAGATGACCTCCGGATAATCGCGCTTGATGCTGTCGATGAACCACTCCCAGAAGGCGAAGGGCTTGGTGTGCGGGTTGTCGACCCGGAAAATGCGGATGCCTTGCTCGATCCAGAAGCGTGCGACGCCGGCCAGCTCCTCCCACAGCTCGCGCCACGCCTCGCTCTCGAAGTCGAACGGGTAGATGTCCTCGTACTTCTTGGGCGGGTTCTCGGCGTACTGGATCGTGCCGTCCGGCCGCCAGCGGAACCACTCCGGGTGCTCGCGGACGTACGGGTGATCGGGTGATGCCTGGTAGGCGAGGTCGAGCGCGACCTCGATCCCGAAGTCCCGCGCACGCTCGATCAAACGGCGGAGGTCGTCGAGCGTCCCGAGCTCCGGGTGGATGGCTTTGTGGCCGCCCTCTTCCGCCCCGATCGCCCAGGGACTTCCTGGATCGCCCGGTTCGGCGACGACACTGTTGTTGCGCCCCTTACGCTTGGTGCGGCCTATGGGGTGGATCGGCGGCAGGTAGAGCACGTCGAAGCCCATCTCGGCGATGTACGGCAGCCGGGCCTCGACATCGCGCAACGTTCCCGGGCGGCCCGGCTCGGGTGACGCCGAACGGGGAAACATCTCGTACCAGGTGCTGAACCGCGCGCGCTCCGGCTCGACGACCACGGTCAGGCCCTTGTCATAGAGGGTGGCGAAGCGTGTGTCGGGGTAGCGGGTCGTGAGCGCTGCCAGCTCCGGGTCAAGTGCGGTCTGTGCGCGCTCCGCTAGGGGTTTTTCCGCGCGCAGTGCCGCGGCGGCGGCGCGGAGCCGGGCCGCATCGGCCTGCGGGGCACGGGCTGCTGCCGCGTCGATCAGGTCCGCCCCGATGAGGAGGTCGATCGAGACATCCTGGCCGGCTTCGAGCTTGCGCTGGAGCCCGTGGTGCCAGGTCTTGAAGTGATCGACCCACGCGCGTAGGGCGTAGTGGTAGCGTCCGAGTCGGGTGACGACGAACTCACCGCGCCAGCGGTCGTTGACCAGCGGCTCAAGCGGTGTCTCAGCCCACTCCTCGTCATCGGCATGCCGGTACAGGAGCACGGCGGAGATCAAATCGTGCCCGTCGGTGAAGATGTCGGCCTCCACCTCGACCGGCTCGCCCACCACGCGCTTGATCGGGAAGCGACCGCAATCGATCTCCGGATGAACGCCTTCGATCACGACGCGCTGGCGTCCGGTTGCGTCCAGCGTCCGAGCGTCGCCACGGTTGGGCCGTGCACGAGCGGTCATCGCGATGCGGCTCCTCTCTCATCGAGGTGCGCTCGGGAGCGAGCGGCTGGTGAGAGCGGGGAAAGGGAAGTTTGCGAGCCGCCCGTCCCCCTCCGGCCGCCGCGCGGGACTGCAAGTCGTGTACCGGTGCGGATGCCTCGGGCGCCGGCACGGCGCACCGAGCACCCCGACCGGATGTGGCGGGGGCGCATGGGAGTCGAACCCACCCGCGAGGCTCGTCACCCCGCGCACTGATTTTGAAGACCAGGCGGGCCACCGGGCCCGATCCGCCCCCAAAACGCTGCGTGAGCGGCTCGGCAGCCAAGTATAGCAGGCAGCCTCGCACCGGCGGGTCCGCGCGGTGCGGACACGGCCCGGGCCGCTACCGTCCTCGTGGTCGTCGCCGTGCGTAGGCGTTTTCCAGGAGATAGTCGATGTCTTCGTTGGTGAACAAGTACGTTTGCGGAACCCCGAAAGTCGTGTCGGACCGCGAGTCGACCGCCGCGTACGCCTTGATCAAGAAGCCCTCCGGCGTCTCGATCAGGGCGATACGCGTGAACCGGTTCTCATCCAGGTAGTGACCGATGGCGCGCAACGTGTCCTCGTAGCGGACACGCCGCGTTCCAGTGTGGTCGAGCATCCTCGTCCCCCTCCGTCGCTAACCCAAACCCCCATTCTGTGCCACAGGCGGTCACCGGAGCCGGTGGAACTCGTAGAAGCCCGGGTGGTGTTCCGTGGGATCAACCGCCACGTCGACGACCGCCGGCTGCCCCGCTCGGTTGGCATCACGAGCGGCCTGGAGTGCCGCGTCGAGATCCTCCGCGCGCTCGACGCGCACGGCCCAGCAGCCGGCTGCGCGGGCGACGGCGACAAAGTCGAACGTCGCCGTGAACTCGGTCGCGATGACCCGTCCACCGAGGGCCGTCTGTTGGGTCCAGCGGGGCCAACCCAGCGCTCCATCGTTGAACACGACCCACGTCACCGGCGCCTTCTCCTGCACCGCGGTGACGATCTCGTGCATCCCCATCTGGAAGGCGCCGTCGCCGGTCGTGCAGACGACCTGGCGATCGGGCCGCGCCAGCTTCGCGCCGATCGCTCCCACGACGCCGAGGCCCATGACCGTCTGCTCCGCAGGGGGCACGACGCAGCCGGCGTCCTTGACCTGATAGTAGGGCCAGTAATACGCCGCCAGATCCTGCGCGCCGTTTTCCAGCACGAGGATGGTGTTGTCGCCGAAGACCCGGTTCACGCTGTGGACGATGCGCTTCCCCTTCACCGGGCTGGAATCGTCTTGGGCGTCCTCGGCGGCCCGGGCTATGGCCTCGGCTCGGCGTGCGCGCAAATCCTCGACGCGAGCCATGTCGGCGCGAAGGCCGCGGCGGGTTGCGCCGCGCAATAGGGCGTCGAGCGCCAGCGCGGCGTCGCTTTGAATGGCGACGTCGGGCACCCAGTTGCGACCCAGTTCGAACGGGTCGATGTCAATCTGGATGAAGCGCGCACCCTCGGGGAAGTAGTGCCAGACGCCGGACTGGAACTCCTCCATGCGCGAGCCGACTGTGATCAGCAAGTCGGCCTCTTGGTACACCGCCTTGGGAAACTCGGTGCGGTAGAGTCCCACGCTGCCGCAGAAGAGCGGGTGATCCTCCGAGATGATCCCTCGCCCGGCCGGTGTCACGAGCACGGGAATCCCGAGGGCATCGGCAATGCCCTCAACCTCAGCCGTCGCTCGGGAGAGGACCGCACCCCCGCCGCAGACGAGCACCGGTCGCGCCGCCTGCTCGATCAGGTCGAGTGCCGCCTCGATACGCTCGGGATCGGGCGCGGGGCGAACACTGCGATCGGCAGGCTGGTACGGCGTGGGCTCTACCTCCTCCAATGCGATGTCGGCGGGGATCTCCACGTAGACGGGGCCGGGTTTCCCGGTGGTCGCAATGGAGATCGCGCGGCGGATCGTCCAGGCGACCCGGTCCGCCCGTTCGACAGTGACGGCCCACTTGGTGATGGGCGTCATCATGCCGACGTGGTCGGCTTCCTGGAAGGCACCCATCCCCTCGGTGCGCGTGCTGGCGCGCACGCCCAGGGCGAGCACGGGGATGCACCCCGAATAGGCCTCCAGGATACCAGGCACGAGGTTGGCGACGCCCGGGCCCGGGCACCCGAAGCAGCAGCCGACCTGCCCGGAGACGCGTGCGTACGCCATCGCCATGAAGGCTCCCGATGTCTCGTGGCGGACGAGGACCGGCCGGACGTGCTGCGCGTCGTAGAGCGCGTCGTAGAGGTGCTTGGCGCCGCCGGGGAGACCGAAAACGAACGGGATCCCCTCGGCTTCGAGCGCCGCGACCACCTGCTGCCACGCGTTGACCTTCACCAGCTCTCCCCTTTCGTCCCCTCCCGCGGCCGGGCAGGGCGCACTGCGAGGCCGGTCGGGTGTCCCACTGGGGTTGGTGCCGTGCGTGTCGGGTGCATGCCCGGCGCACCGGGTTTCAGCGAGTTGTGGCTATTGTGGTGGGCGGGCGAGTTCGGTGCAAGTACAATTGCTGAATCTGATTGCGTCCGCGGAGGGATGGTTTACGGGAAGCCTGTGCTACCTGCGCGTGTTGATGAGCTAGAACGGGTCCGACTCGAACTCGAGCTGCGCCGCCGAACGTTGGCACTCGAGCAACTCCGGGCACTGCTGACTGAGGAGGAAGCGGCCCAGGAGGAGCTGCGTCGCCGCATCGAGGATCGACTGGGGCCGCTGCGGCGGGAGATCGAGCGTCTCAAGGCAGAGCTCGAGCGGCTGGACCAGCGGCTCCAGCGGCTGCAGTTCGCGCGGCAGTCACTCAGCGACGAAGAATTGGATCGCGAGGAGGAGAACTTCCGGGCCGAGGAAGCGGCCTGGTGGGCCGAGTGGCGCCACCGGCGCGCCGAGCGTCAGACCCGGCGTGGCGAGGTGGTGAACCGGAACGGCCACGACGACATCACCCTGCGCCAGCTCTACCGCACGCTGGCGCGGCTCGTCCATCCCGACCTGGCCCGCGACCCGGCCGACCGCTCGCGGCGGGAAGCCGTGATGCGCCTCGCCAACTCAGCGCGCGAGGCGGGCGACCTGGACCAGTTGCGGCGCCTCCTCGCCATCTGGGCGCGGCCGGACGAGGGCGAATGGCCGCGTGATGTCGAGGTGCTCCGGGCGCGAGTCGGGCAGCGGCAGGTCGAGATCGGGGAGGTACGCCGCCAGCTCAACGATCTCCGGCGGCAGCCGATGGGCCGCCTGTTACGCCGGGGTGACCTCGAAGTCCACCGCTACCTGCGAGCCGAAGAGGTGCGGCTCAATCGGGAACTGGCCATGCTCCGGCTCCGCCGGCGACGGGCGTTGCGGCAACTTGAGGAGCGCCGTCGCGAACTCGGCGTCTCGGCAGCCGAGTAACGCCGCGCTCCCCGGTAAGTGTTCCGGCGCTCCACTGTGCGCCCAGTTTCGCGCTTCGCTGCTATGCTTGGGGCGTAGCGGCCGACGGGCGATCGATCCCGGGTGGCCGGCAGTGGAAGGAGCGAATGGCACCCGTGAGCCGACGTGCGGCGGCGAGCGGCCCTGGCGCCTGGCGTTGGCGCGGTAAGGGACCGTCCATGCGGGCGGTCGAGGGTAACGTCGTATCCGAAAAAGTTCCCGGCGGGTCACTTATCGCGGCGGTGCTCGACCGCGAGTTGATGGCATGGAGCGACCGCGGTGGCGCGAGCCGCTATCTGGGGGAACGCTGGTCCGAGCAATGCACCGTCGCGCTCGAAGAGGCTGTCGGATCTGAGGTGCCGGTACCGCGTGGCCGCCCGTTTACCCTTCACGCGGTAGTCCGGCTCGATGAGAACCCAGAGATTGCGATCCAGGCCGGTCGCCACAAGCTCGTCAACCCCGACTTCGTGCTCTACGGCAGCCGTGACGGGGAGGAGCACATCCTCCAATCCGCCGATGCCAAGTTCGCGGTCGACACCATCCGTTCCCCGCAGGTGAGCGCGGCGGCCCTCGAGGCCCTGCTGGCGGTCGAAGGGGGCCTGGTTGGTGCCGCCATCGAGGCCAAGCTGGGCGGCCCTATCGGCGACCCGTACCGGGTCGAGCAGGGCGTGTTCCTCAGCCCGATCAGCCCGCTTACCGATTATTTCCTGCCGCGCGTGACGTCCGGCCCGGGTGCGCCGGTCGATCCGCAGGAGGTCATCCTGCTGCCGGTGGACCCGGTGGCCATGTTCACCGGCCTGCCGATGACGCGGCTGATCGGTATCCTGGCCCGCATCGACCGGCTCCCGGTCAGTCCGCGGGAGAACATCCTGTCGGCGGTGTATTACTTCCGCCTCGCCTGTGCCTGCGCGTGGATGTGGGTCGAGGAGCACACGCCGCTGCTCAGCAATGACCCGCCGCCCGAGGTCGATCCCACGGGCCTGGCTGATGAGGCCAGTCGCCGCGTCCGGGGCGCACACACCGCGTATGAGGTTGTCGAGGGGTGGTACGAGACTGTCGAGCGGGTCTCGCGGTCCCGGCAGGAGGTCCGCTCAATGGCGGTGATGCCGGTGCGGATGCGCGAGCTCCGCGCCATGCTTGAAGCGGCAGGGCTCGGCGAGGATCGAGGCGCCGTGCGCCGAGTGCGTGGCGCGCTCGAGCGGCGGTACCGTACGCGATTGGTGGAGACCGTCGGGGAGATCCCGGCGCGGCCGAACCGGTCGTTGGCCGCCATTCTGGAGGACGTTGCCAACGCCAGCCGCGGGCTCTATCCGGAGCTGCGTCGCCTGGCTGCCGAGCTCGTCGAGCGCGAGGCTGCCGAGGCACGCGGCGATCAGTGACGTGAACCGGCCATCGCCGCGCGCCGGTCAGTCCAGGTGCATGACCTCGGTCGCGACGTCGGCCAGGTAGCCCGCTTGCAGGTTCCCTTCGATAAAGCGGATAACCGTCTGCATCGTGTCGTCGACGTGACGCGACGAGTTTGAGAGGCAGACGAAGGCGACGGTGGCAACCTGCCAGGCGTCCTGATCTGCCACCTCGGCGATCGACACGTTGAAACGCGCTCGCACTCGTTCGGTGAGTGAGCGCACGACGCGGCGCTTCTCCTTAAGCGAGTGCGCTTCCGGCATCTCGATCGTCAGGTGGCAGATCCCTAACACCACAGCGTTCTGCGCTCCACGGTCTAGATGACGTTGTGCTCCTGCGAGGGGCGTCCCTCGCGGAAGCGGCTCGGGGCGAACGCGGAGATGTCGACGGTCGTGGCACGGCCTTCGGTGATAAGCTCTGCCATGCACATGCCGACCGCCGGTCCCTGCATGAACCCGTGTCCGCTGAACCCCGCTGCCACCGCCAGGCCCTCGACCTCGTCGATCCAACCCAGGAGCGGGTTGTCGTCGGGCGTGATCTCGTAGAACCCGGCCCAGCCCCGCATGACACGCGCCTCCTCGAAGGCCGGTGCCCGAGCGCACAGCGCCTCGACGGTCCGCAGCATCCACTCGTCGTCCACCGTCTTGTTGAAGCCGGGCGGATCGTCCGGGTTGGCCATGCCGAAGAGGAAGCCGTGGCTCTCCGGGTGGAAATACAGGCCGGAGCGGAATTCGATGGTCATCGGGACGCTTGCCGGAACGGCGTCGAACGGCTCGGTGATGAAGCTCATCCGCCGGTAGGGCAGTATCGGAATGTCGACACCGGCGAGTTCACCCACTCCTCGGGAATATGGACCGGCGCAGATGATGGCCAGCGGCGTCGAAATCACCTCATCGCCCGCGCGAACGCCGCGGACGCGGCCGCTGTCGATCACGAAGCCGGTCGCCGCGGTCTCCTCGCGGATCTCCACGCCGAGCTGGCGGGCGGCACGGGCGATGCCGGTCGTAGCCGAGTAGGGATCGGCCCAACCGTCACGCGGGCAGAACGTGGCTCCCAGCACGTCGTCCACGCGCACGGCCGGATTGAGCGCGCCGATCTCCGCCGGGTCTAGCCAGCGCACCGGCACACCCAGACTCTGCTGGAGCGCGGCATTGGCCCGGAAGGTCTGAACCTCGTCTTCCGTGGTCAGGAGGAACAGATACCCCTGCTGGCGCAGTCCAATCTCGGTGCCGAACAGCTCCGGGAAGTTTTCCCAGACATCCAGGCTGACCTGCGCCAGCCGGATATTGGTCTCGGTCGAGAATTGGAGCCGGATGCCCCCGGCCGCGTCGGCGGTCGCGCCCCGGGCAATCTGATCCTGCTCCAGGACGACGATGTCTTTCACGCCCCGGGACGCGAGGTAATAGGCGATGCTGCATCCCATGATCCCCGCGCCGATGATGACTGCTTCCGCCGTGCGCGCCATCCGGTTGTCCTCCCTCTCCGCAGCGCCCTTGGACCATCCGCCGCCGCAGTATAGCAGAGCAATACTGGCGACCTGGTCGGCACCCGCTGCGTGTAGAGCATGGTAGAGTGAGCCGGGATGAGCGCGATCGCGCTGCGGGTTGGGTGAAGGGGTGAGAGGAGCGACGAACAGCATGGTTGGGGAGCGCGAGCGGATCACGGTATTCATCACCTCGCCGCTGGAACCGGAGCACGTCGATCGGATGCGGGAGGTCGGCGGCGATCACGTTGAGATCATCTACGAGCCGGACCTGTTGCCGCCGACCCGCTACGTGGCGGACCACGACGGGCCGCCCGACTTCCGGCTCTCGGAGGAACAACAGGCGCGCTTCAACGCGCACCTGGCGCGGGCCCACGTGCTGTGGGACTTCCCGAAGCGCATTCCGGGCGACGGTGCCCTCCTCCGGATGGCGCCGCGGCTGAAGTGGGTGCAGACGACGAGCGCCGGGGTCGGGCAGCTCGTGGCGCGGCTCGGATTGGTCGACTCACATCTGATCGTGACGACCGCCAGTGGCGTCCATGCCGGGCCGCTGGCCGAGTTCGTCTTCATGGCCCTCCTGATGCACGTCAAGCAGTATCCGCGCCTGCGGGCGGACCAGCAGGCGCACCGCTGGGAGCGCTTCGCGTCCGATGAACTGGCGGGAAAGACGATCGCGATCGTCGGGCCGGGGCGCATCGGCCGCGAGGTTGCGCGGATCGCCCGCTGCTTCGGGATGCGCCCGATCGCAATGGGGCGCAACTCGTCGCCCGAGCGAGCGGCCACGCTCGGGGTCGAGCGGCTCTACCCACGCGAGCAGTTGGGGGAGATGCTGGGCCAGGCGGACGCCGTCGTGCTCTGCTGCCCGCACACCCCGGAGACAGAGAACATGATCGACCGCGATGCCTTCGCCGCCATGAAGGACGGCGTCGTCTTCGTGAACATCGCGCGTGGGAAGGTCGTCGACGAGGATGCGCTAATCGACGCGCTCCGCTCGGGCAAGATCGCATTCGCCGCCTTGGACGTGTTCCGGACCGAGCCGCTTCCACCGGACAGCCCGCTCTGGGATTTCCCCAACGTCCTGATCAATCCGCACTCGGCCAGCACGGCGTACAGCGAGAACCGGAAGATCACCGAGATCTTCTGCCACAACCTCCGATGCTTCATCGAGGGACGCGTGGACGAGATGCGCAACGTGCTGGATAAGGCGCGCATGTACTGATGCAGGGGTCGGACGTGACGCCGGAGCGAGGCGTCTACCGGTTCCTAGGCCTGCGGCACGGACCGGGCGCCGAGCAACTCGCCGTGACCGAGGCCATCCTCGCAGGTGTCGCGTCCGGCGCCTCACCGCCCACGCTGCGCCTCTACTCATGGTCCGAGCCGGTTGTGATCCTCGGCGTGAGCCAACCGGCGGCCGACCTCGACCTCGACGCCTGTCGCTCGCTCGGCTTCCGGGTGCTGCGGCGCCTCTCGGGTGGGACGGCGGTCTACCACGATGCCGATGCGGTCAGCCTTGATTTGATCGTGCCGCCCGGTTCCTGGTTCGCCCCGTCCGATATCACCCTGACCTACGCGCGGGTCAGTGAGGTGATCGGGCAGGCCCTCGCGCGCTTTGGAGCGCACGTCCGCGCGGTCGAGGCCGCCGATGCGCGGAAAGCCGTCACTCCGCCCGAGTTGCAGCCGGCGTGCTTCGGTGGCCTTGCTCCATTCGAGCTTGTGACCGGCACACGGAAGGTGGTCGGGCTTTCGCAGGTCCGGCGGCGCGGCGTGGTTGCCGTCCAGGCGGCCGTGTATACCCGGTTTCCCTACCAGGAGCTGGCCAGGGTGCTGCGGGTCGCGTCCGTGACCGGTACGGAGCGCTGGACTGCGCTGCTGCGCGAGCGTGCCGCCGGGCTCGACGACCTGCTGGGCGAGCCGGTCGACCCCCACGCCGTGGCCTCGGCACTGCATGCCGCGTTCGCCACGGCGATCCCCGGCGACCTGGAGACAGGTACGCTCCTCCCTGCGGAGGTTCAAGCCGCGGCGCAGCTCACTGTCGAACGCTACGGGTCGGAGGCCTGGACCCTCCGCCGGTGACTTCCTGTCGAAGCTGGCACGGAAATCGCGCTGCTGCCGTACCCGGATTCACACCGGTTGTGTGTGCTGCCGTCGGCGCCGCCGACGGCACGTCGTGAGGGAGCAGGCGCATGACCCAGACAACGATGGAAGTTACCGTCAAAGAGATCATGACGCCGAATGTGATCACCGTTTTTCCTCAAACGGGCGTCGACGAGGTAGCGAGACTCCTGTATGCCCACCGGATCAGCGGAATGCCCGTTGTCGACGAGAGTGGCGCCTTGCTCGGGATCGTCAGCGAGTTCGACGTGATCAGCAAGAAGGGGCGGACGGCCGCGGACATCATGAGCCGCGACGTCATCAGCGTCCTGGAGGATGCCCTGGCCGAGCAGGTGGCCGGGATCCTGACCGAGCGGAACGTGCGGCGGGTTCCGGTCGTGGCTGAGGGCCGGCTGGTCGGGATCGTCAGCAGGTCGGACCTGGTGAGGCTCTTCTCCATCACCAGGTGGGCGTGTCCCGATTGCGGCTACTTCGTGCGCGGTTTCCACCGGCCTGATGCGTGTGAGATGTGCGGCTCTACCGCCATCGAGCTGCAACGGGACCCGCCCGGCATGTAGGGCGCCCCATCCGTCAGGGGACAGCGGGTGTGGCCGGCTCGGCCTGAGCGGTGGCTTGCGCCGCCGCGTGCTGGCGGACACGCGAGAAATAGCCGGTGAAGACCGCGGTGCTGCCTGCCTGCGACAACGCAAAGATGATGAAGATGGCATTGTAGCCAGCGGCGACGATGAGTTGTCCCGCCAGCAGGCTGGCGGCGGCGTACCCCAGGTTCCAGACGCCGCTGCGCAGGCTGAAGGCGTTGGCGCGCGCCCGTGACGGAAGCAACTCGGAAATGAAGGTCGAGTTGATCGGCCAGGCGACGCTCACGGCGGTCATGCGCACGATGTGCGCGATCAGCGCGAGTCCCAAGCCGGGCACCAGCGGCAGTACCAGGAAGAACGGGACCGGCAGGAGGCGGAGCAGCGCCTCGGCGCCCAACGGGCCGAACCGGCGACCGATCGCCGGTGCCCCCAACCCCACGATCGCAGCCACGATCCCGGCCAACGCGTAGATGAGCCCGATCTGGCTCGGGCCGGCGCCGATGCTGGCCAGGTAGACGTTGTAGAACGGCACGACCGCGCCCGAGCCGATGCTCAGGATCAGCCCGGCGAGTACGAACATCGTGATATGGCGGCGCACGGTGCGGCGCTGGGGCGTTGCCTCGCTAACGATCAGCGCCTGGCCCGTCTCGCCAGCACGGTGGCCACGGGCGTGCTTCATCCGCCAGAGCGGGACGATCGCGAGCACGCCGAGCGCCACCCCGGCGATGAGGGTCAACCGGTAGGCCGTGACGCCCGTGGGTGAGACGCCGAGAAGCGTGCTGATGAGTCGCGGAGACCAGCCGCCGATCAGGCTGCCCACCGTCGCAGACAGTGACTGGATCGAGAAGGTCACCGCGGCCGCGACCGACCGGGTCTCCGGTCGTGCCCATTCAACGAGGAACGGCATGACCGGGACGACGACGAAGGCCGAGGCGCCTCCGGCGATCACCGACGTCGCGAGGATTACCCAGGACTGATGCACGAGCGCCAGCACGAGCGATGCGATAAGGAAGACGGCTGTGCCGTAGATCAGGCACGCCCAGTTGCCAAAGCGGCCAATCAGCGGCCCCATGATGAGGGCGGCACCGGCCATGGCGAGCGTGTAGACCGCGTTGTAGCTCCCGATGAAGTCCTCGCGGTGCGACAGGCTCACGAGATAGAGGTTGTAGATGAGCGCGAACACGCCGATGGCGATGTTGGCGAAGAGGTTGAAGACAAGGAAGAGCCGAATCTCCCGACGAAAGCGCTTGATCTGATGGACGTACTCGACCACGGTCCCCCGGTCAATCCCTCCACTGTTCCCCCGCGCCCTGAGCGGCGCCAGGTGATTATATAAGGCCGAGGGGGTGGATGTCTGGGCTTCAGGTCATGAGATGTTCTGGATCGTTCGGTCAGGGTGCAAACGGAGAGGGGGCCAGGTGACGCAAAGCAACGACGTGGCTGAGCGGGCGGCTACCGTGCTCCTGCATCGCCCGGCGGGACTGCTGACCGACATCGACGGGACGATCAGCCGGGTGACGGCCCCGCCGGAGGCCGCGACGGTGGAACCCGCTGCTCGGGCGGCACTCGCTCGCCTGGCGACCGTTCTTGACGTCGTCGCAGTCGTCTCCGGTCGCTCTGCCGCCGATGCCCGGCGTCTGGTGGCCGTCCCCGAGCTCGTCTACATCGGCAACCATGGGTTGGAGCGCTGGCACGGCGGCCAGGTCACCGCGTCGCCCGAGGCCATGCGGTTCCGGGATCGCATGGCGCGCGTGGCGGCGCAGATGCGGGCGACGGTGACACTCGCGGGCGTGCGCGTCGAGGACAAGGACCTCACCCTCTCGATCCACTACCGCGAGACGACAGACCCGGCGAGCGCCGAGGAGTTGGTTCGCGCGGCGCTCGTTCCCGTGGCAACGGCCGAGGGGCTCGTCGTTCGGCCCGGGCGGATGGTCTTCGAGGTGCGGCCGCCGATCACCGTGAACAAAGGAACGGCTGCACGGGATCTGATCCAGGAGCGGGGCCTGCGATCGGTCGTTTTCGTGGGCGACGACGTCACCGACCTGGACGCGATGAGCGAGATACAGCGACTGGCGATCGAGCAGGGGCTGCACGCGCTCACGGTTGGCGTCGTGGGGCCGGAGACTCCCTCCGAAATCGCCCAACAGGCAGACGTGACGGTGGATGCCGTCGATGGGGTGATCGCCTTCCTCACCGCACTGGCAGACCGGCTGGCGTGACGCCTCGCTTCCCGGCGTGACCGTCCCGGTCGCCGGCGGCGACGGGAGCCAGACTGCTCGCGGAGGGGCGAACCAGGTGGCTACAGTGGGTCGAGCGGCGCGATCGGCCGGCGAAGTCGCTGGTACGGGAAGAAGGCGAAGTCAGGGACTGTCACCCCGGGCGTCGCGACGGCGACCATCTTTGAAGCGACCGCGCCGAAACCGACGCGGTACCGCAGGCTCGACTTAACGGCCAGGATGCGCATCGTCGCCGGATCGATTCCGTGGGCGCGGAAGATGGCCGGGTCGTCAAGCTCGACGCGGCGCTCCGCGAGGATGATCGCGACATCCCCCTCGTGGCGGCCACGCGCCTCCACGACCACCGATCGGCCCATGTCAATCTCCAGGCCGGAGTCGAGCGGCCCCTCGCGCACGATCTTCCCGGGCCCGATGGATGCGACGCGGCCGTGGACATCGATCGGATAGCCGTGGAGCCGGTCTCGCCGCGCTCCGACTGAGAGCGTCACCTCGGCGCCGACTCCAGCGGCGATGGCAGCGTCGACCGCTTCGGGGTCGGTGATCACGCCGATGGCCGCCCCTCGCGCGCCGAGATCGAGCAGGCCCCAGAGGAGGCCGGTCCCGTCTCCCGGTCCGCCGGCTCCCGGGTCGTCTCCCGTGTCAGCCAGCACGAATGGGTGTTCCCGTGCCGCCATCGCGTCGTGGATGGCGGCCTCGATGTTGGCGGGGTTCACCGTCCACTGCCCATTGCGCTCGGCAAAGGCGGCTTCCACCGTCGCAGCCAGGTCGGCAGCGCGGGTCGAATCTCCGTGGGTCGCGACGACAACGGCCGCACCGGCGTGGGGTACGTCGGCATACGGGAAGCCGCCGGTCACCATGGCGCAGAGCACGCCCGGCTCCCGTTCGCACTGGCGCGCCAGCTCCGCGATCTCTGCCATAGCACCGGCTCCGGTGTCCTGGGCAGGGAGTGGCACGAGGAGCGGCACTTGCCGCAGCGCGACGGCGGGCTTTACCTCACCGGACGCCACGAGCGCGAGGAGCGCCACCGCCCGCTCCCCGCGGGCGGCCGGGTCAGCGTCCGGTACGGCGCTCGGTCCGACTAACAGCGTCGCAGCATCGACGAGGCGAGGGGAAAGGTTCGCGTGTGGACCGACCGCCGCGACGATCGGGACCGCCCCTCCCACGACTTCCCGTACCGAGGTGAGGAGTGTCGCCTCGGCGTCCGGGTCACTCGTTGTGATCAACCCTCCGCTGAGGTCGAGCAGGACGCCGTCGATCGCGTCGCGCGCTTCGCGGAGCCGGGAGCACAGCTCGCTGGTCAGGCGCTCGAAGTCCGCATCGGAGAGCGGACCGCCACTCGGGGCGCGGGCCTCAATCAAGGGGAGCACATCGTGGCTGAGGTGCGCCGCAGTGCGGATGGCTCCGGCGAGGGCGGTATGCCCAGCGCTCGCGGTGTCGATCGGAGCGTCGCCCTGGACATAACGGTATGCCGCAAAGTCTTCTAGGGTGGTCGGTACCGGTGAGAAGCTGTTGGTCTGGTGCCAGATCGCCCCGATGGCAAACCGCACCGCAAGCGCTCCCTTCTACCGCGCGCCCGCTCCGCCACTGCGGATGCATGGTAGCAGACTCGGCAGCCTGGTGCCCTGGGGTCTGATATGATCGTGGCAACGAGGACACGACAGAAGAACGCGCGGTCGGAGGCGACGATGGGACTCAGCCGGGAAGCCAGACCCGAGGAGAGTCGTCAGGAGCGGATGGACGCCGCGAAGCAATGCCCGAAGTGCAGCGCCGACCTCACCGCAGATGTCACGTATGCGCGCTACGGTGTCTGTGGCGCGTGCGGACATCACATGACGATCCCGGCGCTGCAGCGGATCGAGTTGCTCGTCGACCCGGGTTCGTTTGAGGAGTTCAATCGGCAACTTGTCTCTGTCGACCCGCTCGTCTTCTCAGACCGCTTGCCGTACCGGCGCCGGGTGCTGGAGGCGCGCGAGCAGACCGGCTTGACGGAGGCGGTCGTCACCGGAACGGCACGCATCATGGGCCACCCGGTCGTCGTGGCGGTGCTCGACTTTCGCTTCCTCGGCGGCAGCATGGGCTCGGTGGTGGGCGAGAAGGTCACCCTCGCCTTCGAGCGGGCGGCCGAGAAGCGTATCCCGATCATCACGGTCGCCGCATCGGGCGGCGCCCGGATGCAGGAGGGGATGCTCAGCCTGGTCCAGATGGCCAAGACGGCCGCAGCGGCCAAGCGCGCGCACGACTCGCACGTGCCGTACATCTCCATCCTTACCAACCCAACGACCGGTGGCATCTACGCGAGCTTCGCCAACCAGGGAGACATCATCCTGGCCGAGCCGAAGGCGCTGATCGGCTTCGCCGGCCCGCGGGTCATCGAGCAGACTGCCGGCCGTGACGAAGTGCGTTCCCACTCGGCCGAGTTCCTTTACGCCCACGGCTTCATCGACCAAGTGGTCGCGCGCCCGCGCCTCCGCGACACGGTCGCGACGATCCTCCGCATCGTCAGCCAGCGAGGGGTCATCAAGCGCGATGAGCGACCGGCGATGCCCAAACCTGGCGCCAGTGCCGAGCGGGCCTGGGATATCGTCCAGATCGCGCGGCACCCGGAGCGTCCCACGACGCTCGACTACATCCGGCGCATCAGCCCACAGTTCGTCGAGTTGCATGGCGACCGGCTGTACGGCGACGATCCGGCGATTGTGGGCGGGTTGGGCGAGATCGCCAACCGCGGCGTGGTGATCATCGGCCACGAGCGCGGCCACGGAGACCCTGCGCGGCGGGGTGGGCAGGCATTGCCGGAGGGCTACCGGAAGGCGATGCGGCTGATGGACCTCGCGGCGCGCCTGCGCCTGCCGGTGATCACCCTCGTGGACACGCCGGGCGCGTACCTCGGCGAGGGGGCCGAAGAGCGCGGGATCGCGATGGCGCTAAGCGACTCGCTCGCGCGGATGAGCGTGCTGCCGGTGCCGACCGTCACCGTCATCATCGGTGAGGGTGGCAGCGGAGGAGCGCTCGCGCTCGGCGTTGCCGACCGGGTGCTGATGCTGGAGCGCGCGGTGTACAGCGTGATCGCCCCCGAGGGCGCCGCGGCGATCTTGTTCCGCGACGCGTCCCGCGCTCCGGAGGTCGCGGAGTCACTGAAGATCACCGCAGCCGACTGCTTCCGGCTCGGCGTTGTCGACGGGGTCGTGCCCGAGCCGGAGGGAGGCGCCCACACCGATCCGGACTACGCCGCGGCACTTCTACTCCACGCGCTGACCGACGCACTGGGTGAGCTGGTGGACGCCTCCCCGGAGAAACTCGTCCGCGAGCGCTACCGCAAGTTCCGGCGCATGGGTCAACATAACACATACCTGCGTGAAATGATCGCGCAGGAGGTGACGGAGTGGAGCGGGCGTGTCTCCCGCACGCTGGAGTCGATCCGGGATCTGCTCCCGTTCGGAGATGGGGAGCAAGAGGAACGCGCTGACGAGCCTGGTAAGGTGCCACCGCAAGAGGAAGTGGCCTCCTGAACGCCACACCGGTCATCGGCCGCTGACCGCCCAAACCGTGGTGAGGCGGTCGGGGGACGCACGCGATCACCGTTTCTCAGAGGCGAGCGGTGCGTGGTGCCCATGGGCGGGCGCTGCGTTGCCCAACACCCGCCCACGGAAACGTTCACTTTGCCGCCGTCGCGGTTCCGGCCTATTGGCTCGGCGGGATCGGCGGGCGGAGCCCGTTCTCTTCGGCGAAGGCGATTGCCTCGGGATAGCCCGCGTCTACGTGGCGCATGACCCCGATGCCCGGATCGTTCGTCAGAACCCGCTCCAGCCGGAGGGCTGCCTCTGGGGTGCCGTCCGCCACCACGACCATGCCGGCATGGATCGAGAGCCCGATCCCGACGCCGCCCCCATGGTGGACCGAGACCCACGATGCACCGGAGGCCGTATTGAGCAGCGCGTTGAGAATCGGCCAGTCGGCGATCGCGTCCGAACCGTCGCGCATTCCCTCCGTTTCCCGATACGGGGAGGCAACGGATCCGGTGTCCAGGTGATCCCGGCCGATGACGATCGGCGCCTTCAGTTCGCCGGAGCGGACCATCTCGTTCAGTCGCAGGCCGAAGCGGGCCCGCTCGCCGTAGCCAAGCCAGCAGATGCGGGCCGGGAGGCCCTGGAAGGGCACCTTCTCCTCCGCCATCGTGAGCCACCGGCGCAGTGCCTCGTTCTCGGGGAAGAGCTCCATCGCGGCCTGGTCGGTCTTGCGGATGTCCTCCGGGTCACCCGAGAGCGCGACCCAGCGGAACGGCCCCTTCCCCTGGCAGAAGAGCGGCCGGATGTACGCGGGGACGAAACCGGGGTAGGCGAAGGCGTCTTCGACGCCGGCAACCAGCGCCTGCCCGCGGAGGTTGTTGCCATAGTCGAACACCACCGCGCCCCGGCGCTGGAACTCGAGCATCGCCTGGACGTGTTGGGCCATGCTCCGCATGGCGCGGTCGGTGTAGATTTCCGGCGACTTCTGACGCAGGAGCAGCGCGTCTTCCAGGCTGATCTCGGCGGGGATATAGCCGCCGACCGGGTCGTGTGCCGACGTCTGGTCGGTGACCACGTCGGGCATGAAGTTGCGCTTCAACAGTTCGGGCAAGACCTCTGCTGCGTTACCGAGCAAGGCAATTGAGAAGGGGCGGCGCTCCCGGCGCGCGGCCTCGACCTGGCGCAGCGCGTCGTCGAGGTCGGCCGTCCATGCGTCGCAGTAGCCGATGCGCACGCGACGTTGGATCCGCTCGGGATCGACCTCAATGATGAGGGCTACCCCGCCGTTCATGGTGACGGCGAGCGGCTGTGCGCCGCCCATCCCGCCGAGGCCGGCGGTCAGCACAACCCGGCCGGCCAGCGAGCCGTCGAAGTGCTGGCGGGCCACCTCCGCGAAGGTCTCGTAGGTCCCCTGCAGAATGCCCTGGGTGCCGATGTAGATCCAGCTCCCGGCCGTCATCTGGCCGTACATGGTCAGGCCGAGCGCTTCCAACCGCCGGAACTCGTCCCAGGTGGCCCACTGGGGGACCAGCATCGCGTTGCTGATCAAGACCCGTGGGGCCATCTCATGGGTGCGGAAGACCGCGACCGGTTTACCGGACTGGACGAGCAGCGTCTCGTCGTCCCCGAGCTGGCGGAGTTCCCGGACGATCGCGTCGAAGCACGCCCAGTTGCGTGCCGCCTTGCCGGTCCCGCCGTAGACGATCAACTCCTGCGGCTCCTCGGCGACCTCCGGGTCCAGGTTGTTCATCAACATCCGCATCGCGGCCTCTTGTTGCCAGCCGCGACACGACAGATCCGTGCCCCTGGGGGCACGTACCTCCCGCGGTTGTCCCTCCATCATCCGACGCCTCCCTCCTCGATCTGCTGCGCCGTGTCTCGGCCGGCTGACGCGACCAGCGCGGCGTCGACCGCCTCCTGGAGAGTCCCTGAGCGGATCAGGTCGCGCGCAGTTTCGATGAGCTGGTGGAGCGGCGGCCCGTCGCGCTCCAGGAAGGGGATGTGCGCGCGGACGGCACGGTACGCCGCCTGGGTTCCAATTCCCCACGGTTCGCGCTCGGTGAGGTCGAGGGCCTGCGCGGCGCACAACACTTCGATCGCCACGATCGTCTGGGTGTTGGCGACGACCCGCGCCAAGTGCCGCGCGGCAGTCGTGCCCATGCTATTGAAGTCCTCGATGTCGGCCGACGTCGGGATCGAGTCGACGCTGGCCGGATGCGCCAACGTCTTGTTCTCGCTCGCCAGCGATGCCGCCGCGTACTGAGCGATCATGAACCCCGAGTTGATCCCCGGCGCGGGGACGAGAAAAGCCGGCAGGCGGCTGGATCGGGGGTCGACGAGGCTGGCGATGCGGCGCTCGGTGAAGGTGCCCAGCGACGCGACCGCGACTTTGAGGTAGTCGGCCGGGAGCGCGACCGGGTGGCCGTGGAAATTGCCGCCGGAGACGACGCCGGTGTCGTCGGGAAAGCAGAGTGGGTTGTCGGTCACGGCGTTGATCTCGATTTCCACCACCTGTCGCGCGTGCTCGAGCGCGTTCCGGATCGGGCCGAGCACCTGCGGGATACAGCGGAGGGTGTAGGCGTCCTGGACGGCGCCGCGTCGGGGGCGTGGGAGCGTTCCGTCCCGCTGGAGCAGGCGCCGCATTCTCGCCGCGGTCGCCACCTGGCCGGGATGCGGTCGGACCTGGTGGACCGGCGCGGCCAGCGCCGCGGGGTCGCCACCGAGTGCCTCAAAACTCATGGCGGCCGCGATCTCGGCAGCGCGCAGCAGTTGCTCAGTGTCCGCCACCGCCAAGGCCATGAGCGCGGTGATAATCTGGGTCCCGTTGATGAGTGCCAGCGCCTCCTTCGCCTCCAGGGTAATCGGGGCAATCCCGGCCTGGGCCAGCGCCGTCTCAGCGGGGAGCAGCTCGTCGCGCCAGCGCACCTGGCCCTCGCCGATCAGCGGGAGCGCGAGGTGGGCCAACGGGGCCAGGTCGCCGCTCGCTCCGACCGAGCCTTGCTCGGGCACCACGGGGTGGATCCGCGCATTGAGTAGATCGACCAGGCGCTCGACGACGATCGGGCGCACCCCGGAGTAACCCCGAGCGAGCGCCTGGGCACGTAGCAGGAGCGCAGCACGCACCACGTCATCCGGGAGCGGTTGGCCGACGCCTGCCGCATGGGAGCGGAGCAGGTTCACCTGCAGCGTGGTCCGGTCTTCGGGCGAGATGGCCACATCAGCCAGCGCTCCGAAGCCAGTCGAGACGCCATAAACTGGTCGACCCTCAGCGATGGCCGCCTGGACCGCGGCGCGGCTCCGCTCCATCGCCGCCCGGGCGCCGTCCGCAAGCGAAACGGTCGCTCCCCCGCGGGCGACGGCGACAACGTCCGCGATTCCCAGCGGGCCGTCGCTGAGGGTCACATGATGGTCGCTGTCGTTTCCCGACACTGATTGTCCCTCCTCGTGGCGCTCGGCGTGTGCCGCGAGGCCGTGATACGGCACCGGTGTGAGCCAGTGTAACCGGTTCCATCGCCGAACGCACTTGAGGGACCGCCGCGATGCGTTCGGCTATCATTGGCGCGAAATCTGCAATTTGGCGGGGGCACTGGGGCAGCCCGGCTGTGCGCGCGGCGTGAGGAGCGGCGGCGTGGTTGGAGAGCAGAAACCGTGAGCGACGAGGTCTTGGCGGCGCATTGGAAGCGTTGGCTCCTGGTCGCAGTGGCGCTGCTCGTTGTGTTCTGGGTGCTATGGCAGACGCGCGGCGCGCTCCTGCCCTTCCTGGTCGGCGCGATCATCGCGTACCTGCTCGCCCCTGCCGTCGACTTCCTACAACGGATCCTACCGCAGCAAGGACGCCTGGCCCGGGTCGCGCGCCCGATTGCCATTATCCTGGCGTACATCGTTGCCCTCGCGATCTTGACTGTCGCAGGCTTCTACCTTGTTCCGCCGCTCATCGATCAGACCGTCGAGTTCGTGCGGGCCCTGCCGAGCTACTGGGACGATGTACAGCGCGAGAGCAACGCGCTGATGCGGCTATATGAAGATAGTGTCCCCGAGAACATTCGCCGGCAGATCGAGGCGAATCTGGGGGCGCTCGGGCAGCAGGTCGGAACGGCTGCGCGCACCGCGATGATGATCACCTTCGGCGCGGTGACGACGGTCATTGGCTTCGCGGCCGGACTGGCGCTGCTGCCGCTGTGGCTCTTCTACGTGCTCAAGGACCAAGAGCGGGGGCTTGAGTGGTTTTATGGGCTGTGGCCTGAGTCATGGCGACCGGACGTTCGCGCCATCGTCGGGATGGTCGATGACGTGATGTCGGCCTATGTCCGGGGGCAGCTCTTTCTCGGGGTCGTGATCGGCGTGGTCACCGGCATCGCGATGTGGCTCATCGGCATCCCGCAGTCGCTCGTGCTCGGGGTGCTCGCCGGCTTTTTCGAATTGATCCCAGTGCTGGGGCCGTGGATCGCCTTCGTGGTCGCGGCACTGGTCACGCTGGCGACGGAGCCTGGCCGTATCCTCTTCGTGGGGATCGCCTTCCTGGCTATCCAACAGCTTGAGAACACGTTCCTGGTGCCGAAGATCCAGGGGGATGCTGTGCGGGTTCACCCGGCGATGATCATGATCTTGCTCGTGGTGGGCGGGTCGCTCTGGGGCGTGCTGGGGATGATCTTCATCGTGCCCCTCACGGCCGTGCTCCGCGACATCTTCGTGTATCTCTACCACCGAACGGGCAAGGTGTGATCCCGAAATCCGAGGATGCGATCCGGGATCCGTCGGCCCGGACAGATCAGCCGGGCCCGGCGCTGTTCAAGACGTCATAAGGTCATTGGCCTGTCCAGACGTGGATCGAGTAGACAGAGAGGAAAGGGAGGGCGAGTGCCCTCCCTACGCGTCGTCGCCCGTTGGGGTGTCCGGGGTAGGCAGGCCGGCGAGGATCGGCGTCGGCTTGGACCGCAGGTGCGGGAAGAGGATCACCTCGCGGATGTTCTGCTGGTCGGTCAACAGCATGATCAGCCGGTCGATCCCCAGCCCGAAGCCACCGGTAGGCGGCATGCCGTACATCAGCGCGTTGATGTAGTCATCGTCAATCGGCATCGCCTCCAGGTCACCGGCCGCCCGGTCGCGGGCCTGCGCCAGGAAGCGGTCGAGCTGATCCATCGGATCGTTCAACTCGGTGAAGGCGTTCCCAACTTCCATCCCTGCGATGAAGGGCTGGAAGCGTTCGGCGATGTTGGGATCGTTCGGGCTGCGCTTGGCCAGCGGCGAGAGCTCCACCGGATAGTCGACGAGGAACGTCGGCTGGATCAGGTTGGGGCGGACGAACGTCTTCATCAGCTCGTCGATGATGCGCGGCCACACCGTGGTCGGCTCGACGTCGGCGCCGAGAGCCTTGGCGCGCTCATAGAGCTCGCGCTGATCGGTCACCTCGCGATAGTCGATCCCGGTGGCGTCAAGGAGCGCCTGGCGCAGCGACACGCGGGGCCACGGCGGCGTCAGATCGATCTCGTGGCCGGCGTAGGTGAGCTTTGTCGTCCCGAGCGCCTGCTCCGCGACATAGACGAGCATCTCCTCGACCAGCTCCATAACGTCGTGGTAGTCGGCGTAGGCCATGTAGAACTCGAGCATGGTGAACTCGGGCGAGTGCCGCGCGTCGATGCCCTCGTTGCGGAAGTCCTTCGAAATCTCGTACACCCGCTCGTAGCCACCCACGAGGAGCCGCTTGAGGTACAGCTCGTCGGCGATGCGAAGGTAGAAGGTCTGGTCGAGCGCGTGGTAGTGGGTGGTGAACGGCCGGGCCGCCGCGCCGCCGTAGAGCGGTTGCAGCACCGGGGTCTCCACCTCCAGGAAGCCGCGCTCGTCGAGAAAGCGCCGGATGGCACGAATCGCGTTCGCGCGGATGACGAAGATGCGGCGCGTCACCTCGTTGGCCATGAGGTCGGCATAGCGCTGCCGGTAGCGGGTCTCGACGTCTTGGAGCCCGTGCCACTTCTCGGGCGGCGGGTTGATGGCCTTGGCCAGGAGCCGGAAAGCCTTGACCTCGACCGTGACCTCGCCGGTGCGGGTACGGAAGAGGTTCCCGTCCGCTTCGATGAAGTCGCCCAGGTCGATGAACCGCTTGAAGTGGGCCAGTGCGTCCTCGCCGACGACGTTTCGGCGCAGGTAGATCTGGATCGCGCCGCTGCCGTCGCGGATATGGGCGAATACGGACTTGCCCATATCGCGTATTGCCGTCACACGGCCCGCAACGGTGATCGTCTCGGGGTCGTGCTCGGTCTCCAGCGTCGATTCGATCTCGGTGAAGCGAGCCAGGGCTTCCTCAGCCGTGTGCGTACGATGGCTGTGCGGTGGGTAGGGATCGATGCCCTGCTCACGAAGTGCTTGAGCCTTGTCCAGCCGCTGGCGTTGCTGCTCGTTCAACTCGATCAACAGTGGAAGCTCCCTCCACGTCGGCGGCGATGATGCCGACGTATCGCGACGCAAATCAAAAGCCGCGGCGCTTATACAGCGTCCGCGGCTCTCCCGTCCAGTGTGATCTGCTCACTCGACCTTTTCGATGGTGAATGAGGTTTCACCCCCGGGCGCGCGGACGACGACCGAATCGCCCACGCGTTTGTCGAGGAGGGCGGCACCCACGGGCGACTCCGTGGAGATCTTGCCCTGGAGGGTGTTGGCCTCCTCCGGGCTGACCAAGATCCACGTCTCGGACTGCCCTGTCTCGTCGACGATGGTGACGCGCGAGCCGAGCTTGACGACGCCGTCGCTCTTTCCGGGCGCGATGACTTGCACGCGGCGCAACAGGTTCTCGATCTCGCGGATCCGCGCCTCGAGCTGAATAAGTTCTTCCTTAGTGTCCTCGTACTCGCTGTTGTCGGACACGTCGCCGTCCATACTCAGTTCCTGAACGCGCGCCGTGACGTCGGGAAGCTTGACAGTCCGTAGGTGATGGAGCTCGCGCTCGAGGTCGGCCTTGCCCTCCGCCGTAAGCGTGACAGGACGCTCGCTGGCCATGTCTACCCTTCTTCCACGAGCACGTCGAGCCGCACCCCCACAGGCCGAAAGGTCCGCCGACGCGGCGACGACGGGACGCCGGATCGGATGTAACGTAGGGCAACCACTGCGTGTGCGTAGTCGCCGCCGGGGCGTGCGGCCACGATGCGGACGTGCGAATAGCCTGATAGCCGAGGACACGTGCACCCTCGGCCGTCCACGCTGTGCTTCTAGTATAGCCAGATTGGCGGGGCTTGCAACGTTTCGGGGGTGGTCTCCGGCGCAAGCGAGCCGTGACCGGCCCGCCGGCTGCCCCGGCCGTCTGGTGGGTGAGAAGGGACTTGAACCCCTGACCTCGCGGATGTGAACCGCGCGCTCTGACCAGCTGAGCTACTCACCCGCGCGCCGGCGCAAGTATAGCACCCCCCGGTCCGGCTCGGCAATGCTTATCACGCACCGGAACGGCCAGGAGCCTGTGCTATCATGCTAGCCATCAGGCTCGCGTGGCGCGGCGTCACCCGTTTCTGTGGAACCGCCGCGCTGCGGCGTAGCACGTGGACAGGAGAGCCGCCACGGAGGCGGCCACGACAAGGGGCAGGCGGGAGGAGTGCGCATGCGCCCGAAGGTCACGGTCGTCGGGGCAGGAGCGGTCGGCGCGACGACCGCGCAGTATATCGCCCAGCGCAATATCGCGGACGTGGTTCTGGTCGACATCGTGGAGAACCTACCGCAGGGGAAGGCGCTCGACCTGGTGGAGGCGGGGCCCGTCCTCGGGTTCGACGCCGCGGTCACTGGTGCCAACGACTACACGGCAACCGCGGGCTCGGACGTGATCGTGATTACTTCCGGCTCGCCCCGCAAGCCCGGGATGAGCCGGGACGACCTGCTCCGCGTCAACATGAATATCGTGCGGAGTGTCACCGAGCAGGCAGTGGCGCACTCGCCCAATGCGGTCATCATCGTCGTGACCAACCCGCTGGACGCGATGTGCCACGTGGCGCTGGAAGCATCCGGGTTCCCGAAGGAGCGGGTACTGGGGCAGGCCGGTGTGCTCGACTCGGCCCGTGCCCGCGCATTCATCGCGATGGAGCTGGGTGTCTCGCCGCGCGATGTCTACATCGCGGTGCTCGGCGGGCACGGTGACACGATGGTGCCGCTACCGCGCTACGCCACCGTCGCCGGCATCCCGGTCACCGAGTTGCTACCACCCGAGAAGATCGAGGCGATCGTGCAGCGGACCCGCGATGGCGGCGGTGAGATCGTCAAGCTGCTGGGCACCAGCGCATTCTATGCTCCGGCGGCCTCGGTGGCCGAGATGGTCGAGGCGGTGCTGCTCGACCAGAACCGCATTCTCCCGGCAAGCGCCTACCTTACCGGCCAGTACGGGATCAACGACCTGTACGTGGGCGTCCCGGTGAAGCTTGGGGCCGGCGGCGTCAAGCAGATCATCGAGCTCAAGCTCACGAGTGAGGAGCAGGCGGCGCTCGAGCACTCGGCGAACAGCGTCCGCACGCTCGTGGAGGCGATGAAGAACCTCTAGCGTTGGGATTTGCCATGGCGGGCGACACGGCTCGGCGGGCTCCCGGGCCCTGGACGCGGACGTGGGAGGATCCCGAGGCGATGCTCGGGGTCGACGCCGCGCGGGACCAGGTGCTGGCTGCCGTGCGCCCGCTACCTCCTGTTGAACTCCCCCTGCTCGACGCGGCCGGCTTGGTGCTGGCCGAAGATGTGGTTGCCGACGCTGACATCCCCCCGTTCCGCAATTCCGCCATGGATGGCTATGCCCTGCGTGCGAGCGACGTCGCCGGGGCGACCGCCGAACGGCCGGTCCGCTTGACGGTCGTGGGCGAGGCCGCAGCCGGCACGGGCGTTCCGCCGGCCATCGGCCCTGGACAGGCCCTACGGATCATGACCGGCGCGCCGATGCCGGAGGGAGCGGATGCCGTCGTCCGGTTCGAGGAGACCGATGAGTTCGACGCCGGGCCGCGGCGCACCGAGGTGGCGGTGCGGCGTGCCGTCCGGGCCGGCGAGAACGTGCGGGAGGCCGGCGAGGACGTTCGTGCGGGCGCGGTGGTGCTCCCACGCGGTACCGTCCTGCGTCCGGCCGCGATCGGCGTGCTGGCTGCCCTGAACCGCGCGACCGTTCGAGTTCACCGCCGGCCGCGGGTGGGCATCCTCTCGACCGGCGACGAGGTTGTCGATCTCGGCTCGCCGTTGCGGCCCGGTCAGATCCGGAACAGCAACAGTTACACGCTGGCCGCGCTGGTCCGGGAATCCGGCGGCGAGCCGGTACTGCTCGGCGTAGCACGGGATCGGACCGAGGAAATCCGCGCCAAGCTGCGACAGGCGAACGACGTTGACCTGCTGGTCACCTCCGGCGGCGTCTCCATCGGCGACTTTGACCTCGTCAAGCAGGTGCTGCAGGCGGAGGGCGAGGTCGCGCTCTGGCAGGTCCGCATCAAGCCGGGCAAGCCGATGGCGTTCGGCCGCATTGGGTCGGTGCCGCTGCTGGGCCTGCCGGGCAACCCCGTGGCGGCGTTCGTCGCCTTTGTGCAGTTCGGGCGTCCGGCACTGCGCAAGATGCTCGGCTTCCACGACGCGGGCATCCCGACGGTACGCGCCCGACTGCTCAGCGGGCACGAGAACCGAGGCCGCCGTCGGCACTTTGTCCGCGGCATCGTCGAACGCCGGGGGAACGAGTGGGTCGCCCGGCCCTGCGGCCTCCAGGGCTCGGGCGTGCTGACGTCCGTCACCGAGGCCAACTGCCTCATCGTCTTGCCGGAAACCTGGGACTCGGCCGAGCCTGGAGATGAGGTCGAAGTCCAGCTCCTCGACGGCGTCATTCCCGGCGGCGCGGCCTGAGCCCCGGCGCGCCGTTCGACACCGGTTCTCGCGAACAAGTAAGCTTTCGGCATCATCCGCCGGCCGTTGTGGGCCGGCGAGACGAGCAAGCGCCGAGCGCGCGAAAGGTGACATGACGCCATGGGGATTCGAGACCTTGTCAGCGTCGTACGGGAACTCAGCTTCGACCAACTGCGCGCCGAGGCGTTGCTGGCGCCTCGGATCCTGGTGATGGCCGGCACTCACGAGCAGGCCGTGGCCTGCCGCGATCTGCTGTTCGGGGCCGCCTCCGAGGCGTACGTCGACCTGCACCACACGGGTGAGACCGCACCGGACCCGCTGGAATACGACGTGGTCGTGTCCGTCGGGCCGCTGGATACCGCGACCGGGCGCACCTGGCGCGATCTGTTCCGGCGGGTGGACGAGCCGATCCGGGTCGTCGAGGTGGACCCACGCCTGCTCCAGGGTAGCGGTAATGTCGACGACGTGCGGAAGCGCATCGCCGACGTGGCCGACGAGCGTTCGCTCGCGATCGGCCGCTACATCGACGCCATGCGCCACGCCTGCGCCGAGCAAACCGTCGAATCGACCTCGGCGGTGAACGCGCAGTTCGCGTTCCTCTCGAACCTGCCCACAGTGCTGCCGGTGGTGGGCAATCTGGTCGCCGTGGGGGCCGACTTCCTGGTCCTCACCAAGAACCAGTTGATGATGATCTACAAGCTGGCAGCCATCTACCAGCGCGACCTGGATGACCGCTGGCGGATCTACGGTGAGATGGCCCCCGTCGTTGGGACCGGCCTGGTCTGGCGCACGATCGCACGGGAGGTCGCGGGGTTGATGCCGCTCGTCGTGGGGACCGTCCCGAAGGTGGCGATCGCCTACGCCGGCACGTACGCCACCGGCCGCGCGGCCCTGCTCTACTACCAGAAGGGGGCGCGGATCGATCCCAGCCAAATGCGGATCCTGTACGAAGAGGCGCTCACCACGCTGCGCCGGAACCCGCTTCCCTTCGCGCGGAACGGCGCAAAGTACTCGGACGAGGCGATGAGCGATCGGGCGGATCAGCAGTCGGCATCGCAGGACCAGCAGCCCGACGCGTGATCGCACCCACGCCGATGCGGGGTGGAGCTACCAGACTCAATCCGTTTCGCCGTGTGAACGCGCGGCGGTAACACGGATTTGGTCATACAAACGGGGTTGGCGAGTTGTCTTACTCGCCAACCCCGTTGTACGTTCTCGCGATGTCTAGAACGGCGCCATTGAGGTCACTTCGCCGGGGATGCCGTAGTCGATCAGCTTCTGCTGGAACTCACTCATGTCGAGCCCGAGGAGCGAGGCGGCCGCGACGCGGTCGCCTTCGACCTGCTTCAGGGCCTCGATCAGCATGAGCTTCTCGACCTCTTGCTGCACCTCGGTGATCGTCGCGCCGCGGCGCACGCGGGCCGCGATATCGACGAAGTTCCGCTGGTCGGCAGAGGAGAAGGTGATGTGATCCTCGGTGATCACCGACCCCTGTGCCAGCACGACGGCGCGCTCGATCAGGTTCTCCAGCTCACGGACGTTGCCCGGCCAGTCGTATTCCTGCAGCATCCGCATCGCCCCCGGTGTGATCTTGGCTGGACCCGACCCCGCGGTGTAGCGATGCTTGTGGAGGAAGTGCTCGACCAGCATCGGGATGTCGTCCAGGCGCTCTCGGAGCGGTGGCAGGTAGATCGTGATCACGTTGAGGCGGTAGTAGAGATCCTCGCGGAAGCGGTTCTCACGGACCTCCTGCGCCAGGTTCTTGTTCGTCGCCGCGATCACGCGGGTATCGACCTTTACTGAGACGGTGCCGCCCACCCGCTCGAACTCTCGCTCCTGCAAGACACGCAGCAGCTTCTTCTGCGTGGACAGGCTCATCTCCCCGATCTCGTCGAGGAAGATGGTCCCCTTGTGGGCCATCTCGAAGCGGCCCTTGCGCTGGTTCAGCGCGCCGGTGAAGGCGCCCTTCTCATGGCCGAACAGCTCGCTCTCCAGGAGCGTCTCGGGCAGCGCAGCGCAGTTGACCTTGACGAGCGGGCCACCCGCATAGCTGGAGTTCCGGTGCAGAACCGTCGCCACCAGTTCCTTCCCGGTCCCCGTCTCGCCGGTGATCAGCACCGTCGCGTCTGAACGCGCCACGCGGCCGATGGTCTTGTAGACCTCCTGCATCGGCGCGCTGTTACCGATGATGTAGTCGTTAGGATCCGTGTCACGGAACTGGGTGCGAAGTCCCTGCACCTGCTGCTTGAGCGTCTGGTGCTCGAAGTAGCGGCGGATCGTCAGCAGCACGTCGTCCAGGTCGAACGGTTTGGTGATGTAGTCGTACGCCCCGAGCTGCATCGCGTCGATGGCAATCGACGAACTGCCGTAGGCGGTCATGATGATGAACGGCAGTTGGTTGCCGTAGGTCTCCGACAGGTCACGGAGGACGTCGATCCCGCTCTTGTCGGGCATCCGAACGTCCATCAGGACCAGCGCTGGAGCGGTCCCGTCACCGCTCAGCGCAGACAGAACTTCGGCGCTGGTTTCCGCCTCCGTGACGTCGTACCCCTCATCTTCGAGGAAGTCCCGCAACAACTCGCGGATCCCGGCGTCGTCATCGGCGATTAGGATGCGCTCCATCGAATCCTGTTCCCTCACTCCGCACGCACGTGACGGCCCGGCTTCTCCCCGCCTCTTGTGCAGTGTGCCCTCGCAGTATAACAAATCGCTCGGGATGTCGGGAGCATCCTGATGGACGGCACCCGGCGCGGGGGTTAGAATCGCGCCGGCCCCGAGTGCCGGTGACGCTTTGAGAGCGATAAGGCGGCGTGATGATCCTGGAGCGGGTATACCTGATCGGTCTGAGCGGCAGCGGGAAGACGACGTTGGCCCCCCTGCTGGCCGAGCGCCTCGGGTTCGAGGCGGTTGACATCGACGCCGAGGTCGAGCGCCGCTTCGGCCGCTCCATTCCCGACATCTTCACTGCTTTCGGCGAGCCCGTGTTCCGGGCCGCAGAGCGAGATGCGCTGGCGCAGGCGAGCCGTCGCACGCGGGTCGTGGTGGCGACCGGCGGCGGAGCCGTACTCGACCCCGCCAACTGGGATGCCATGCGACCGCGTAGTGTGATCGTGCACCTGACCGCATCTCCCGCGGTGCTCATCGAGCGACTCGAAGCGGCGGTGCGTGACACGCCGATGGCCGAACGCCCCCTCCTCCGAGGGGACGATCCGCTGGCGCGATTGGAGTCCCTCTGGCAGGCACGGCGGCACCTCTACGAGCAGGCCGACCTCACCATCGACACGACCAGCACGTCGTTGGATACGCTCGCGGCCCACATCGCCGACCAGATCACGGCCCTCGACCGCGCCGGTGCCATCCCGGTCGACAGCCTGGGCACGCCGAGCGGACGGTCGGACCTCTACGCCGCACCTGGCTTGCTCGCGGAGGTGGGGACGCTGGCCAGGCGGCGGTGGCCGAAGGGGCGGCGGGCGTGGGTCGTCGCCGACGAGCACGTCCTGCCGCTATGGGGCTCGTCGGTCGAAGAGTCCTTCACTCAGGCGGGCCTCGATGTGGCGATGCGCGCGGTCCCCGCCGGAGAGGGCAGCAAGTCGCTTGCGCAGGTCAGCGACCTCCTGGACTGGCTGCTCGGCGGCGGGATCGAGCGCGGCGACGTGGTGGTGGCACTGGGAGGCGGCGTGGTCGGCGACCTCGCCGGGTTCGTTGCCGCCATCGTGCTCCGCGGCGTCGGCCTCGTGCAACTGCCAACGAGCTTGCTGGCGATGGTCGACAGCAGCGTTGGGGGCAAGACCGGCGTGAACCATGCACTGGGCAAGAACCTGATCGGTGCCTTCTACCAGCCGCCACTCGTCGTGGCCGACCCGCACGTCCTCGGCACGCTGCCGCCTCGTGACCTGCGCAACGGTTGGGCGGAGGTCGTCAAGCACGCCATGATCGAGTGCACCGCCACCGGTGCGTCGGAGCCGATCCTGCTCCCGTGGCTTGAGCGCCGCAATCCCGTTGGGGGCCTTGGAGAACCGGATGAGCTGGCGGAGCTGATCGCCCACAACATCCGCCTCAAGGCTGCCGTGGTGCGGGCCGACGAGCGTGAGTCGGGATTGCGCCGTATCCTCAACTACGGTCACACGCTGGGACACGCGTTTGAGGCGGCCGGGTACCGCTACCTGCATGGCGAGGCGGTGGCGTTGGGGATGCGCGCCGCGGCGCGGCTCGCCCACCGGCTCGGTCTCTGCGACGCGGACCTCGTGGCGCGCCAGGATGCGCTGCTCGATCGCCTTGACCTGCCACGCACCTTCGACGGGGAGTGGGAGACGGTACGCACGCATCTGCTGCACGATAAGAAGGTCGTGCAGGGCACGCTGACCTGGATCCTGCCGGAAGGGCCGGGGCGCGTGGTGGTCCGCCGGGATGTGCCCCTGGAAGCCGTTGAGGCCGTTGCCCGGGAGATCGGCGCCCGCTGATGCGGTGTCCGGAGAACCCGGAGCCGTGGGAATCCGCCTTCAGTTGCCCGATCCCAGCAATAGCAGTATCCTAAATGCCGAATTCGTACAGTCAGATGACGGTGCTGAGCTCGAGGAGGAGTAGGAGAATGCTCGGACGTCAGCTCACGCGTCGTGCCGCCTTGCAGACAATCGGCGGTGGCGTGCTTGGAAGCTTGTTGCTCAGTGCGTGTGGCGGCTCGTCCTCGGAAACCACCGAGACCGCTGAGAGCACCCCGACGCCTACCACGGCTGCCGCATCAGGCGGGTCGTCGAGCACCCCAACTGCGGCGGCCAGTCCCACTCCTAGCACCCAGGGAACGACCGGGGGAACGCCGGCGACCGGCGATCCGGTGCGCGTCGGTGTGATCGCGACGCTCTCCGGCGTGTACACGTCGCTCGGCGAGAACATGATCGGTGGGATCCAGGTCGCTCTCGACGAGGTGGGCGGCGTCGCCGGGGGCCGGCCGATTGAACTCGTCATCGAGGACTCGGCCGGGAGCCCGGACCAGGCGCTTGCCAAGGCACGCCAGCTTATCGAGCGCGACAAGGTGCATCTCCTGGCGGGCGTGATCCTGAGTAACGAGGCGGCGGCGCTGCGCGACTTCGTCGTGGAGCAGCAGATCCCGTGGATCATCGGGAACGCCGGACTACCGGGTCTCACGCGTGATCCCAACATGCGCAGCCCGTACATCTTCCGCGTCTCCTGCGCCAACGGGCAGTATGAGGCACCGTTTGGGCAGTACGCCTACGAGAAGCTGGGATACCGGCGCATCGTCCTGACCGCGCTGGATTACTCGGCCGGGCACGACAAGGCCGGTGCGTTCGGGAAGCGGTTCCAAGAGGCCGGCGGCGAGATCGTGGGCGAGGTCTACGCGCCGATTGACACCCAGGATTACGGGCCGTACTTGCAGCGTATCCAGCAGATGGATGCCGACGCCGTCTTCGCCTTCTACTCGGGTGGCGACGCCGCACGCTTCGTCCCGCAGTATGTGGACTTCGGTCTCGCCGACATGTTCCCGCTGATCGGCTCGGGTGACACGGTGGACGAGAACATCCTGGCCGAGCAGGGCGAAGCGGCTCTCGGCGTGGTGAGCGTCCTCCACTATTCGCCGCTCTTCGACTCGCCTGAGAACCAGAAGTTCGTAGAGGAGTTCAATGCGCGTTACAACGCGCCCACTGGTCAGTTCTCGTACCAGGGCTACCTGAACGGGCGGGTGATCGTTGAAGCGCTCAACGCCACCGACGGCAACGTGGAGGACACGGAATCGTTCTTGCAAGCCCTCCGCGAGGTTCAGTTCGTCGGTCCGGCTGGGGAATTCCGCTTCCACCCCGAATCGCAAGGGCCCGTCATCCCGGTGTTCGTTCGGCGCGTCGAAGAGCTGCCCGATGGGACGCTGGGCAACGTCGTGATCGACGAGCTCGGTGCGGTCGACGACCTGTCCTACTAAGCACGCAAGGTGTTCGTAGGAAACCATACCGGACAGGGAGGAGCATCCTATGACCGCAGAGAAGCCCCGCTCTTTGCAGGACATCGTCAGCAGTGTGCCGAACGTGGTGGACTTCCTTCGGAACAACATCTCGGGGGCGCGTATCTACCCGGTCGTGCCCCCGGAGTTCACCAACTGGCGGGACGAGCAGCATTCCTGGCAGGAGACGGTCTGCCTCTTCGACCTCTCCTACCACATGACCGACCTCTATGTGAGTGGTCCCGATGCGTTCCGGCTGCTGGAGCGGCTGGCGATCAATAGCTTCAAGGGCTTCGAGCCGGGCGGCGCCAAGCAGTTCGTCTGCTGTACGCCCGACGGCTATGTGATCGGCGACGGGGTCCTGTTCTACCTCGAGCCGGAGCACTTCAACCTCGTCGGCCGCCCCTCGATGCACAACTGGGTGCAGTACCACGCCGAGACGGGCGGCTACGATGTGCAGCTCGAACGCGACGAGTGGGCGGTCGGCGACCCGAACCGGCGCCGGAAGGTGTACCGGTTCCAGCTCCAGGGGCCGAACGCGCCGGCCCTGCTCGAAAAGCTCAACGGTGGCCCGTTGCCGCCGATCAAGTTCTTCCACACCGGCTGGATCACGATTGCCGGGCACAAGGTGCGCCTTCTCCACCACGGGATGATCGGCGTCGCCGGCGGCGAGCTGATCGGGCCGTTCGAGGAAGGGCCGGAGGTCAAGGCGGCGATCGTCGAGGCCGGGAAGGAGTTCGGCCTGCGGCAGGTCGGCTCCCGCGCCTACTCGAGCAATACGCTGGAGTCGGGCTGGATCCCGTCGCCCCTGCCGGCCGTGTACACAGGCGACGAGCTCCGGGCGTACCGCGAGTGGCTGCCGGATACCTCCTTCGAGGCGGTCGGCTCGCTCGGCGGCAGCTTCGTCACCCCGAACATCGAGGACTACTACCTCAACCCGTGGGAACTGGGTTACGGGCGGATCCTGAAGTTCGACCATGACTTTGTCGGGCGCGAGGCGCTCGAAGAGATGGCCAAGCAGCCGCACCGCAAGAAGGTGACGCTGGCCTGGAACGGCGAGGACGTCGCGAAGGTCTTCGCCGCGCTCTTCACCAAGCCCAAGGGGCAGCGCCCGAAGTACATCGACCTCCCGGGCACCCAGTACGCCACCTGGATGTACGACGCGGTCCGGAACAAGCAGGGCGACATCGTCGGCATCTCGACGTTCTGCGGTTACAGCTCGAACGAAGCCTCGATGCTCTCACTCGCGATGCTTGACGAGGCGTATGCGGAGCCGGGGACGGAGGTGATCCTGGTCTGGGGCGAGCCGGATGGCGGTACCCGGAAGCCGTCGGTCGAGCGTCACGTGCAAGTGGAGCTGCGCGCTACCGTCGGCCCCGTGCCGTATGCCGAGCCGTCCCGCCGGTACCGGGAGACGGTCGCCGGACGCTAGCCTGGTCGGCGCCCCGGCACGCCTAGTGCCGGGGCGCGTTCTCACCTGAAAGTAGTCCGGCAGCGGGGAACGCCTCGCTCCATGTGCCCGACCTCAGCGCTCGTGGGCGCACGCGGGCGGGGCGGGAGGGAGAAGAGAACGATGGATGAGATGCGAATGTGGATCGGCGAGCCCCGCTTTGACCTGGCGCACCTGGCCCACGTTGAGCTCATCACACCCACCCTCGACGAGAGTGTGCGTTTTTTCACCGAGTTCCTCGGCCTCATCGAGAGCGACCGGAAGGGCAACTCGGTCTACCTCCGGGGCTGGGACGACTACGCCCACCACACACTGAAGCTAACTGCCGGCCCGGTGCCGAAGATGGAACACTTCGCCTTCCGTGTGACGTCGCCCGAGGCGCTCGATCGCTGTGTGGCCGAGGTGGAGAAGGCGGGTCTCGGCATCGGTTGGATCGACGGTGACGAAGGGCACGGCCGGGCCTACCGCTTCCGCACACCCGACGGCCATGTCGTCGAGTTGATCTGGGACATCGAGTGGTACCAGCCGACCCCCGAGACCAAACCGGCGCTGAAGAACCAGGCCTCGCGGTTCCCGGCGCGTGGGTGCAATCTGCGCCGTCTCGACCATATCAACTTGTTCGCCGTCGACGTCCGCGCCTGCCGCGTCGCGCTGCAGGAGACGCTCGGCATGCGCTTTACCGAGGGGATCGTCTTCGACGACGGCTCTGAGAAGGGTGCCTGGCTCACCTCGAACAACAAGGGGTACGAGGTGGCCATCACCGAGGACGCGACCGGCACTCCCGCACGCTTCCACCACGTCTGCTACGCGGTCGACACCCGCGAGGAAGTGCTGAGGGCGGCGGACATCGCCATCGAGTTCGGCGCCCCGATCGAGTACGGCCCGCACAAGCACGCGATCCAGCAGACGGTCTTCCTCTACGTCATCGAACCGGGCGGGCATCGCGTCGAGATCGGCTGCCCCGGCGCGCGGCTCGTGGTCGCGCCCGACTGGAAGCCGATCATCTGGAGCCAGGCGGAGCGTCAGCGGGGGCAGGCCTGGGGGTTGCAGACCGTCGCAACGTTCCACACCCACGGCACCCCGCCGGTGAAGTAGCGCGCTGGTAGCCCGCTAGTCCGGTGTCCCAGGCGGGCGATTCGACTTCCCACCGCGCGGCGGTATCCTGGTCAATGTGCGCCGGAGCGCCGAATGCGCCGCGCGGTTTGACTGGAGCGGCCCGGTGCGTTGTCGCGCTCCGGGCCCTGTGCTATAGTGCGGCTCAAAGTGAATAAAGCGGTCTCTCTTATCCAGAGTGGTGGAGGGAACGGCCCGACGAAGCCCGGCAACCGACGGATCGCACGATCCGCGCGGTGCCAATTCCGGCAGCGGCGTCGCCGCTGAGAGATGAGAGTGACGCGGGAGTCAACCGGCTTCTCGCTCACGAGAGGCCCTTTTGTTTGCACCATGACGCGATCGGGAATACGAACCGGTTCGACCCGGCTGCCGGGCGGGCGCCGATGAGCGATCCGTCCGACATGCGGCCCCTCGTATGGGAGCGGGGTGCATTGCGCCTGCTCGATCAGACGCGGCTCCCGCAGGCTGAGCACTGGGTCACGGCGGGGTCGGTCGAAGCGGTGGCGGATGCGATCCGCACCATGCAGGTGCGCGGCGCGCCGGCAATCGGGATCGCCGCGGCGGCAGGGATGGCGATCGCCGCACGAGGCGCGCTCGAAACGGGACAGCCAGTGGACGTTGCCCTCGAGCATGCGGCGCGGACGTTGGGGCGGACTCGACCGACCGCGGTGAATCTGCACTGGGCCATCGAGCGCGCGCTGCAGGAGGCCCGAAACGCTTCGGATGCGGCGACGGTCGTGGAGCGGCTGGATCGACTGGTGCAGCGGATCATCGAGCAGCAATTGACCGCGGACCGCGCGCTCAGCGAACTGGGGGCAGCGCTCCTGCCGGATGGGGCTCGGGTGCTGACCCACTGCAACACGGGGGCGCTGGCGACCGGGGCCTATGGCACCGCGCTCGGGGTGATCCGGACCGCCCACGCGCTGGGCAAGGTGGCGATGGTGTACGTCGACGAGAGCCGCCCGCGCCTGCAGGGGGCCCGGCTCACCGTCTGGGAGTTGCGCCGGCTCGGCGTGCCCCACACGCTGATCCCCGACGCGGCGGCTGCGGCCCTGATGGCGCGCGGGGAGGTTGACGCGGTCATAGTTGGGGCCGACCGGATCGCCGCCAACGGGGATGTGGCCAACAAGATCGGGACCTATGCCGTGGCGCTGGCGGCACGCAGCCATGGGATTCCGTTCTACGTCGCGGCGCCGGTATCGACCCTGGATCCGCACACACCCGACGGGGCCAGCATCCCGATCGAGGAGCGATCGTTCGACGAGGTGCGCGTCGTGGACGGGCGCCCGATCACCGTGACCGATACGCCGGTGTGGAACCCAGCCTTCGACGTGACGCCGGCGGATCTGGTCACGGCCATCATCACCGAACACGGGGTGTTGAAGCCGCCGTACGACGAGGCGATCCGGCAGGCAGCCGCGGCGGCGACAGAGTAGACTGAAGCGACGCCGCGGCACGGCGCGGTGGGACGACGAGCGGAAAGGGACATGGATGGCCGGGAGCACGGACGTCAGGTACGACATCAAGGATATCGGGCTGGCCGAGGCGGGGCGCCGCCGGATCGCCTGGGCGGCTCGCGAGATGCCGGTGCTCGGGTTGATTCGGCAGTCGTTCGAGCGTGATCGGCCACTCGAGGGCGTTCGCATCGTCGCCTGCGTCCACGTGACCACCGAGACGGCCAACCTGGCTTATACCCTCCGCGCCGGGGGAGCCGAGGCGGCCATCTGCGCCAGCAACCCGCTCTCGACCCAGGATGACGTGGCGGCGGCGCTCGCAGCGGACGGCTTCCGCGTCTACGCCATCAAGGGCGAGGACAACGAGACCTATTACCGACACATCCATCAGGCGCTCGACCTACGCCCGCACATCGTGATCGACGACGGCGCCGATGTCGTCACGACCATCCATCGCGACCGCCGGGAACTGATTCCGGAGATGTACGGCTCGACAGAAGAGACGACGACCGGCGTGATTCGGCTCCGAGCGATGGAGCGCGACGGGGTGCTGGCCTTCCCGGTCATCGCGGTGAACGACGCCGACACCAAGCACTTCTTTGACAACCGCTACGGCACCGGACAGAGCACGCTCGACGGGATCATCCGGGCGACCAACATCCTCCTCGCCGGGAAGACCGTAGTCGTCGCAGGTTATGGCTGGTGCGGCAAGGGGATTGCCATGCGCGCTCGCGGCATGGGCGCCAAGGTAATCGTCACCGAGGTCAACCCCATCCGCGCGCTCGAAGCGGTGATGGACGGCTACCGCGTGATGCCGATGGTGGAGGCCGCCCCGGAGGGTGATATCTTCATCACCGCGACCGGCAACATCAACGTCATCGACCGCCAGCACTTCGAGGCGATGAAGGACGGCGCGATGCTCGCCAACGCCGGGCACTTCAATGCCGAGATCAACCTGACGATGCTCGACGACATCGCGGTCGAGGGGCGCGAGGTGTTACGGCCCTACGTCGAGGAGTACCGATTGAGCGGGGGCAAGCGGATCATCGTGCTCGGCGAAGGGCGCCTGATCAACCTCGTCGCCGCCGAAGGGCACCCGGCGAGCGTGATGGACATGAGCTTCGCCAATCAGGCCCTGTCCGCCGCGTATCTCGTTCGAGAGGCCGGTCGCCTGGAGAAGCGGGTCTACCAGGTGCCGGAGGAGATCGACGTCGAGGTGGCGCGGCTGAAGTTGAAGGCGATGGGGATCGCCATCGATCAGCTCACGCCGCAGCAGGAGGAGTACCTGCGCTCGTGGCAGTCGGGCACGTAGAGGAGCGGCATGCGGCATCCCCTGCGGCCGGATCGCGTACTAGCGAAAGGGCAACCAGTGACGACCAGTTTCATGCGCGCGGCCAAGACACTCTTCACCTCGGAATCGGTCACCGAGGGGCATCCGGACAAGCTCTGTGACCAGATCTCCGATGCCGTCCTTGACGCCATCCTGGCCGAAGATCCCGACGCGCGCGTGGCATGCGAGACGGCCGCCACCACCGGGCTGATCGTGGTCTTCGGGGAGATCACGACCAGCACCTACGTTGATATCCCGGCCATCGCTCGGCAGGTGGTGGAGGATGTCGGCTACACCCGCGCCAAGTACGGCTTCGACGCCACGACGGCGGGGGTCATCACCTCGATCAAGGAGCAGTCGCCGGAGATCGCCGAAGCGGTCGACAAAGCGCTCGAGGTACGCGACCAAGACGCTGGCGACGGCTTGGATGCGCTCGGCGCGGGCGACCAGGGCATGATGATTGGGTTCGCGTGCACGGAGACGCCTGAGTTGATGCCGCTCCCCATCTCGCTGGCCCACGCGCTGACGCGCCGCATGGCTGCCGTCCGAAAGAGCGGGGAACTCGGCTTCTTGCGCCCGGACGGCAAGAGCCAGGTGACCGTCGAGTACCGGTATGGGCGGCCGGCACGGGTGGACACCATCGTCCTCGCAGCACAGCACGACCCGGGGGCGACGAACGAGGAGATTCGGGACGGCCTGCGCGAGGTCGTCGTGAAGGCCGTGGTCCCGGAGAATCTCCTCGACGATGACACGCGGGTTCTGATCAATCCAAGCGGCCGCTTCTCGGTCGGAGGGCCGATGGGCGACGCGGGCCTGACCGGCCGCAAGATCATTGTCGACACCTACGGCGGCATGGCGCGGCACGGCGGTGGCGCCTTCTCCGGCAAGGATCCGACAAAGGTTGACCGCTCCGGGGCGTACGCAGCGCGGTACGTCGCCAAGAACGTGGTAGCCGCCGGGCTGGCCGACCGGTTCGAGATCCAGATCTCCTACGCGATCGGCGTAGCGCAGCCGGTCTCCCTCCACATTGAGACGTTCGGCACGGCACGCATCGACGAAGAGCGCATCCTGGAGCTGATTCGGGCGCACTTCGATCTCCGTCCGGGGGCGATCATCAGAGACCTCGACCTGATGCGGCCGATCTACCGCCAGGTCGCGGCCTACGGGCACTTCGGGCGTCCTGACCTGGATCTGCCCTGGGAGCGGACCGACAAGGCCGCGCTGCTGCGTGACGCCGCCGGCCTGACCGCCGCCGAGATTCCGGTCGGCCGGTAACGCGCGTGGCCGGTCGGACGGCGGACGTGACGCGATGCGGGCACTGATCACCGGCGGCAGTGGCTTCGTCGGGCGGCATCTCGCGGCGCACCTGCGCGCCGAAACCGATTGGGAGATCGTCGCAATCGGCGGGCGGCAGGCTCCCGTGTTGCCGGGGGTCACCGGGGCGGCGTGCGACCTGGCGGATCGTGCCGCCGTGGATGCGTTGCTCCGGCGCTACCCGCCCGATATCGTCTTCCACCTCGCCGCCCGGACGTCGGTGCCCGAGGCGTTCGCCGAACCGGGCGCGACGCTGATCAACAACGCCATCGCCCAGATCAACCTGTTCGAATCCATCCACGCGCTGGGCCTGGACCCGGTGATCCTGGTGGCGGGGTCGAGCGAGGTGTACGGCCCGGCGCCGCCCGAAGCGATGCCCCTCGACGAGCGGCAGCCCTTTCTGCCTGCCAACCCGTACGCGGTGAGCAAGGTGGTGCAGGACATGCTGGCCGTCCAGTACGGCCTGAGCCATAAGATGCGCATCGTGCGGGTCCGCCCGTTCAACCATATCGGTCCGGGACAGAGTGAGCGCTTCGTGGTCGCCAGCTTTGCGCGCCAGATCGCCGCGGCGGAGCAGGGCCTGACCGAACCCGTCGTTCGGGTCGGGAACCTGGATGCGCAGCGCGATTTCCTTGATGTCCGGGACGTCGTGCGAGCGTACCGCCTCGTGGCACGGCCGGAACTGGCCGGCGAAGTCTTCAATGTCGCCAGCGGCGTCCCGCGTTCGATCCGTCAGGTGCTCGACCGTCTGCTGGCGCTCGCCCGGCGGCCGATCGAGGTTCGCCCGGACCCGTCGCGGCTACGTTCCTCCGACGCACCGGTAGTCTATGGATCATCCGCCAAGCTCCAGCAGAGCACCGGGTGGGAGCCGGAGATACCGTTCGAGCAGTCGCTGATCGACACCTTGGACGATTGGCGGAAGCGCGTCGCCCGCGGGGGCTAGGGATCGTTCTCTCCTGTAGCGACTTCAGCGTCGAGCACGCCGTCCACGACCTGGATGGCGGTTCCGCCTGGACGGTGCTGGATCGCTGCACCGAGGTGGACTCCCGGCCGGAACCCCAGCACGTGGGTGATGATGAAGGTGCGATGACCATCAGTGACCCATGGCCGGTAGCCCAGCGGCAGGACGCCGCGGGCGAAATGCCAGGCGCGGGCACAGGTCCAATCCGGAGCGATTTTCAGGTCGTCGTCCTCCGGCCAGCCCTCGTAGCTGGCACCTGTCGTCGGCTGCGGACGTGGCTGAAGTGTCCCCGCGACGGCCTGCGCGACCACCTGTACCAATAGGTCTGCGCCGACTTCAGCGCAGCGTGCCTCCAGCACGTCGCCGGGGAGCCCCGGCTCCACGGGGATGGCCTGCTGGGCCACGATGTCCCCGGCGTCGAGACGGTCGGAGAGAAGATGCACGGTGACGCCGCTGTGTGAGTCACCGGAGCGATACACCCAGAACAGCGGGTCCGGCCCCCGGTGCCGTGGGAGGAGCGACGGGTGGAGGTTGACAGCGGCGCGCGTCGCCAGTGACCGCACCTGCCCAGGTATCCAGAGCGGAAAACACGAGACCGCGATGACGTCCGGCTCAGTCTCGGCGAGAGCGTCACGGGCGGCGATCGCGCGGAGGTCCGTGACCTCGAACAGCGGTGCGGCGACCTGCGCGGCCAGAGCGTCCAACGTCGGTCCCTGGGACCGGCCAGCGAGCGGTAGAGTCGGGCCGCGACGCGGTTGGCGCTTCCGGATCGGAGTCATACGCGGTTCTGGCCGCGGCGGCGCGGGTGCGACCACGCCGACGATCTGCGCGCCCGCGTCGATCAGTGCCCGAAGGGGCACGGCCGAGAGGCGGCAGTGACGGCCGAAGAAGAGGACGCGGCAGCCCCGCACGTGCCCTACGTGCGCCGCCTGGTCACCGCGTTCCAAGTGCGCGACGTTTGACATCCATCGTCCCGATCCGCTACGCTAGCGAGTCGACAGTTCGATGCAGCCGAAGGAAGGGCCGCATGGCCAGACTGGTGAAGTGTGCCAAGCTGGGGCGTGAACTACCGGGGCTGGAGAAACCACCGTTTCCTGGTCCATTGGGCGAGCGCATCTACAACGAGATCTCCGCCGACGCCTGGGAATTGTGGAAGCAGCAGCAGACGATCATCATCAACCACTATGGCCTCAACCCGGCCGATCCCGATGATCGGCAGGTGCTGCGCGACCTGATGGAAGAGTTCTTCTTCGGTGAAGGCGCGCAGATGCCCGAGGGATGGACCCCAGTCGGTGCCGTCGGTGCCCCGGCGAAAGGCGGCGGCGCACCTCGCCGCAAGAAGTAGCGCCATCGGGTGCGTGCCGCGCTCAGCGCGCTGGACCCACGATCGGCCGGAGCCTGATCTCCGGGGTGATGTGGATCTGTAGGCGGCCGTGCGCCTCTCGAAGCGCTGCCTCGACTGCGTCTGGGGACTCGGCGCGCGCGAAGATGAAGCCGAGATAGCTAGCCCCCTCCGGCAGCGCCGCGATTGGATGGTTCAACCGGGCGGTGATTTCGACTCCGGTGATGCCCGGCACCTTGCACGCTTCCTCGACACCATCAACCCGACGCAGGATCCCGGATGCCGGGATTGGGATCATCATGACCCCGACCGCGGGTGCGGCCATGTCTGGATCGGGGATCGGCTCGCCGACCGCCTGGAGCAAGATCAAGTCTTCGAGCTTGTACCCCGTGCCGAACTCGAGCACGGTGGAGCAGAGGCCGCCGATGGAGCGCCCGGCCATCTCGATGATCCATGGCCCCCGCTCGTTAATTCGCAACTCCGCGTGGATCGGCCCCTGGCGCAGCCCGAGCGCCGCCGCCCCACGTGCGGTCGTCTCCGCGATGGCCGCCTGGGTTTCTTCAGGAAGCCGTGAGGGCGTGACGTAGATCGTCTCCTCGAAGAACGGACCGTCGAGCGGATCCGGCTTGTCGAACAGCGCCAGCACCTGGAGTCCGCCTTCCGTCAGCAGGCCCTCGAGGGCGACCTCGAATCCCGGCAGGAACTCCTCCACCAGGATGGACGCGGTGTCCGGCGCCCAGCCTTCAGCCGCCAGAATCTCCCGGGTGCGGGCGAAGGCGGCCACGAACTGTTCCGGGTCGTCGGCGCGGATGACCCCTCGGCTGCCGGAGAGGAGCGTCGGCTTCACCACGCACGGGTAACGAACCTGCCCGGCGATCTGGACCGGATCGCTGGCGGCTGAGAATCGCTGGAAATGGGGGACGGGCACGCCCCCGGCCGCAAGCATCTCCCGCATCACGAACTTGTCGCGTGCCGCCAGGGCCGCATCGGGTGCGTTGTGTGGCAGTCCTACGCGGGCGCAGGCCAGCGCCGCCAGGATCGTCGCGCTGTCGTCGAGCGGCAGGATCGCATCGACTGGCTGGTCCCGGACGAACGCGGCGACCTGCTCTGCGGCACGCTCCGGCTGCGTGAAGTCCACACCGAGCGGGACATTCCACTCGCGCGCCAGGGGCTCGGGCAGGTCCACCGCCTGGATCGCTTCCAGCCCGAGCCGTTCGGCTGCTGCCAGGAACGCGGGCGTCCGGTAGCTGGACGGAGTGGTCAGGAGAAGGACTCGCTTGCGCTGGTACCCGTTCGTCTGGCCCATCGGGACTCTCCGGCGTCGGGCGAAGGTGAAGGCTGAACCGGTCATCGGTCAGCCGGTCACCGATCGGTCTACGGCCGATGCCACACAGAAACTATAACAGAGGCACCGCCGGTGCTTTCCCCGCGCACCATCTCGGCGGTCCCAAACGTTGCCCACGCAGATTCCTATGGCTGCGCCTCCGCGGCGCCCGCTCGCGGACTCCACTAGGCCTGGCGGGCTTGCTCCTTCCAGGCTCGCAGCTCGGCCTGCATCGCCGCGAAGTTGTCGGCGGATGCGGGGTGGAGTTGTAGCTTTGGCCCTGGTGGGTCGAGGAAACGCCCCTCGATATACCCGGCCATGCCGTCCGCGACGATGAACCAGCAGCGCCCTACGCCCTCAAAGGCGGGCTCCGGCGCCGTCGCGCCGAGGGTGCGCGCGATGTCGCGCGCTGCGGCTTCGGCTTCGGCGGTCGCGAAGACGGCCGCCTTCGGTAGCGGCATCCCGTTGGCCATGGGGACTGCCGAGGCATCGCCGATGGCCCAGATCCCCTCGAATGCGGTCCGTAGCGTGTGGCGGTCGGCAATGAGCCAGCCGCGCTCGATCAGCCCGGATTCGACCAGCACCCGCGGCGCAGCGTGCGGCGGTACGGCGACAAGCAGATCCCAGGACTCCTCGCGCCCTGAGGCAAAGGTCGCGCTCCGCTGCTCGTGGTCGACCGCCGACAGTTCCTCGCCGGTGTGCAGCGTGATGCCCCGCTCCTGGAGTGTGGAGCGGATCGCCTGCCCCATCTCCGGCCCGCCGGCCGCGATCGGGGACGGCTCGGGAGTAAAGAGGTCGATCTGCACCCCTGTTTCGACACCACGCTCCCGTAGCCGGTCGGCGATGAGGAGCGCGGCCTCGTACGGCGCGGGCGGACACTTGTAGGGGAGGCGGCTGATCACGACGCACACCCGGCCGCCGGAAAAGCTCTCCAGGCGTCGCCGCAGGCGCGAGGCGCCGGGCAGGCTGTAGAACTCCTCAACGGCGTTCGCGTCGAGCGCTTTCTTCAGCCCAGGAACCAGGTCGGCCCGGAGGTCGGCGCCGAGCGCCACGAGCAGTGCATCGTAGGCAATTTCACCCGTCGAAGTGCGGACGCGCCGCGCACCCGGGTCGATCCCCTGCACCTCGGCTTGGACGAATTCGACTCCCTCCGGGAGGGAGCCGCGAACGGAAACCGATGCCGCGTCGGCGTCGAGCCAGCCGCGCATGATGAGCAAGTGGCTGATCCCAAGTGTCAGACGGTCGGTTCGATCGACGACCACGACGCGGGAGCTGTCCGGCAGGTAGCGTCGCAGATGATGGGCGGCAGCCGACCCGCCGGGGCCAGCGCCGAGCACGACCACGGTTCTCGCCTGCATGACCCTTCCTCCCTCCTGCTGCCCTGGATGGCTGAAGGCCATCCCGTACCTCCGGAACCGTACCGCGACTCGGCGGCACTGGCTAGAGCGTGTTTCGCTTGACAGGACGTCGCGTGCCCGACGAGAATCGCCCCGCGGATGCATGCGGGAAACGAGCGGCGGGCGGTGGTCACCGCGAGCCGAACTTCCGGCGGAGCTAGGCACTCGCTTGCCGGTCGGTGAGGAGGGAAGCTGTGGACCCGAGGCTGTTCCGGTCGCTGGAGTGGCGCTGCATCGGTCCCCATCGGGGTGGCCGCGTGTCAGCCGTTGCGGGTCACCCGACCGAACGGGAGACCTTCTATTTCGGCGCGTGCGCCGGCGGCGTCTGGAAGACGACGAGCGGCGGCGCGTACTGGGAGAACATCTCCGACGGCTACTTCAAGACGTCGGCTGTCGGCGCAATTGCAGTCGCTACCTCCGACCCGAACGTCATCTACGTGGGCACCGGCGAGTCCAACATCCGCAGCAACGTTTCCCACGGCGACGGTGTCTACAAGTCGACCGACGGTGGCCGCACGTGGCGTAATATGGGCCTGGCGGACACCCGCAACATCAGTGACATCCAGATCCATCCGGCGAACGCGGACATCGTGTTCGTCGGCGCGCTGGGGCACGCCTGGGGCCGCAACGAGGAGCGCGGAGTGTACCGCTCGCTCGATGGCGGCGTTACCTGGGAGAAGGTGCTCTATAAGAGTGATCGGGCAGGCGTCGCGGATCTCTCCATGGACCCCAGCAACCCGCGCGTCATCTTCGCGACCATTTGGCAGGCCCAGCGCTACCCCCACGCACTGATCAGCGGCGGGGAGGACTCCGGGCTCTGGCGCAGCCTGGACGGTGGTGACACCTGGGAGGACATAACCCGCAATCCCGGTCTCCCCGGTGGGATCTGGGGCCGATGCGGTGTGGCGGTGTCCCCGGCGAAGCCCGGGCGCGTCTGGGCGCTTATCGAGGCTGAGGATGGTGGACTCTACCGGTCGGAGGACTACGGAAATACCTGGCAGAAGGTGAACGACGACCGGGAGCTGCGGCGGCGCCCGTGGTACTACATGCGGGTCTTTGCCGACCCCTCAGACGCCGACACTGTCTGGGTGCTGAACCTCCAAGCGTGGAAGTCGACCGACGGCGGAAAGACGTTCTTCGCGGTCCCGACGCCGCATGGCGACAACCACGACCTCTGGATCGACCCGAACGACTCCAACCGCATGATCGAGGGCAACGACGGCGGCGCCTGCGTCACCTTCGACGGCGGCCGTACCTGGTCCAGCATCCTCAATCAGCCGACGGCCCAGTTCTACCATGTAATCACCGACGACCAGGTGCCATACAACGTCTACGGCTCACAACAGGACAACTGGGCGATGCGCGTGCCCAGCATCGGCTTTGAAGGTGCCATCACCTGGGCCAACTACGTCGAGCCGGGTGGCGGCGAGAGCGGCTACATCGCGATCAGCCCCAAGCCGCCGCACCGCGTCTTCGGCGGTGGCATCGGAACCGGCGCCGGGCACGGGCGGCTCATCGCCTGGAACCCTGAGACGGGCCAGAAGCGCAACGTCACGGTGTGGCCGGAGGTGCACGGCTTCGGTGCCGGGGCCGAGTCCCTGAAGTACCGCTTCCAGTGGACGTTCCCGGTCCACTTCTCGCACCACGACCCGAACGTTCTCTACATCTGCTCGAACCACGTGCACCGCAGCACGGACGAGGGGTCGAGCTGGGAGACGATCAGCCCCGACCTGACCCGCAACGACCCGGAGAAGCTGCGCCCCTCGGGCGGGCCGATCACCGATGACAACAGCGGGGCGGAGATCTACTGCACTATCTTCGCCTTCGCCGAATCGCCGCACGAGCCGGGCGTCCTCTGGGCCGGCTCCGACGACGGGCTGATCCACCTCTCGCGCGACGGCGGACAGACCTGGCAGAACGTCACGCCGCCCGACCTGCCGGCGTGGGCGTTGATCTCGATCATCGAGCCCTCGCCCCACGATCCGGCGACGGTCTACGTCGCAGCGACCTGCTACAAGCTCAACGACTACGCCCCGTACCTCTACAAGACGAACGACTACGGGGCGACCTGGACCCGGATCACCAACGGGATCCCGGAGACCGAGTACACCCGGGTGATCCGCGAGGATCCGGAGCGGCGTGGCCTCCTCTTCTGCGGCACCGAGACGGGCATCTATATCTCGTTCGACGATGGCGTCAACTGGCAGCGCTTCGAGACGAACCTGCCGGTCACGCCGATCCACGATTTCGTGATCAAGGGAAGCGACCTGGTCGTGGCCACGCACGGCCGCTCGTTCTGGATCCTCGACGACATCACCCCGCTCCGGCAGGTTGAGGCGGGCATCGAGGCGAAAGACGTGCACCTCTTCCAGCCCCGCCCGACCACCCGGTTCCGCGTCTATGGCCGTGCCTACACGCGGGATGCGGGGACGGTCAACTACAAGATGGCGGGGCCGGTGACGGTGGCGTACGTGCCGGTCGAGACGCCAATGGGAACCTCGGTCGAGAAGTTCCTCGACGCCGGGCAGAACCCGCCCGACGGCGTGATCGTGCACTACTGGCTGAAGGACACGCCGGAGGAGGAGGTGACCCTGACCTTCCTCGACGCCGAAGGCAACGTGATCCGCTCCTTCTCCAGCAAGTCCGAGACGCCGCCGCGGGTGCCGGTGAACCCCGGTGCAAATCGGTTCGTCTGGAACCTGCGGGGCGAGAAGGCCACGCCGCTGGACGAGCCGGTCAGCCGTGACCGGGCCGCTCAAATGGCGGAAGAGGGGGTCGCTCCCAAAGTCCTCCCGGGCGAGTATCAGGTGCGACTCCAGGTGGGCGACACGGTGCTGACCCAGTCGTTCCGGGTCGAGCCGGACCCGCGGCTGCCGGTGACCTTGGAGGAGCTGAAGGAGCAGTTCGAGCTCAAGTGCGCCATCCGCGACCGGCTCTCCGAGGTGCATGAGGCGGTGAATCAGATCGGTCGCATCCGCAAGCAGGTGGAGGAGTGGGAAGACCGTGCTCGCCGCGTCGGGAAGGAAGCGGCGATCGCGGAGGCCGCGGCCCAGCTCAAGGACAAGCTGGGTGCCGTGGAGCGCACCCTCATCCAGGTGGATGCCAACAAGCCGAAGCCGGGCCTGACGCGGCTGAAGGAGAAGCTGACGACCCTCAGCGGGATGATCGACGAATCCGACGACGCGCCCACCCAGGGAGCGCGCGAGGTGTACGCGCTCCTCGCCGCCCAGGTGGAGGCCGAGCGGGCGAATCTGGACCGGATCATCCGTGAGGATCTGGCCGGGTTCAACCGGCTGCTCCAAGAGAACGACATCGCTCCGGTTGTCGCCTGACGGCCGGAGCTACCAAGGAGCCGGGGCAGAAGCCCCGGCTCCGCCCTTATCTGGAAGTTCTCGCGGCGCTACCAACCGTCGAATGGTCGGACGCTGCGTCTAGAACGGAAGCCCCTTGCCGCCGAGGACACCCTTGAGCGCGCAGACCTCGCCGGTGTGATGTGCGGCGTGCCCGGCAACGATGTTGGCGAGGAAGGTTCCGACCGGGATGTCACCCAGTCTGCCGAAGGTCACCGTCTGATCGAGGTCGGCCTCGGTGAGCGATCCGAGGTAGTCGTCGGTCGCCGCGTAGACCCGTTCGGCGAAGGCGCGCAGTCGCGGGAAGTTGACCCCCCGCAATGAGGCTTCCCATTCCTCGTGCGAGCCGCCCCGAGCGGGGAACGGAAGGATCCCCGTCTGTTCGGCCCAGTTTTCCCGTTCAAAGACTGGGGGCTGCTTGCGGAGGAATTGATTGACGAGCCAGTCCTCGGCCTGCACGCAGTGGGCGTAGATCGCCGCGATTGATCGAATCGTCCACCCCTCACCGCAGTGGTGAAGCTGCTCCTCGCTGAGATCGGCGACCGCCTGCTCCATCAACCCGTGCGTCCAGCTCAATTGGGCGCGCAGGATGCTGAGCCCATCCACCAGCATACTCCTCTCGTTGCTCAGCATGACGCACATTTGTTCTGCACGTACAGTAGCGCCTCGCGAGGCTAGCGTCAAGAGGTTTGCAAGTGGCTGAATTGACAGGCAATCGGCGAAGTGGTCTACGAGTGGCAATGGTAAACGCGAGTGTGGGGAATTTGTCTCTGGAGGCGGCTCGCCGAGAACTCTCGGCGAGCCGCACCGGCCCATCGTCGTAGGGCCGGCAAGGCATGATGGGTGCTAGCGGACCGTCACCGTGATGATGCTCTCCCCGATCTGCCGATCGTTCGCGTCGAACGCTCGGGCGATCAGGCGGTGCTGTCCGCGGCCCCAGTTGCGGGTATCGGCCGGAAGGTTCCACCCGTCGGAACCATTCCAGTCGCTCCCGAGCCAGACCCAGTTGTCGCGCCAGAACCAGACCCCCGCGGTGCCGGACGGCGCCGTCACCTTGAGGGTACCCGACCCGGTGATGGTCAGGCCGTTGGTCGGGCTCGTCCAGGTGAGCCGCCCACTCGGCTGCGGGGTCGGGGTCGGGTTGCCCGGATTCGGGGTCGGCTGCGGGGTCGGCTGCGGGTCACCCGGCGGGTTCGGGGCCGGTGCGTTGCCCGGCCCCTGCCGCTCGGTCGCGATGACGCAATCGTCAACGTAGATGGTGGCTTGGCTCGGCGACAGCCGCGAGGCGTAGTTCGTCACGCCCCACGTGAGGCGGCCGCCGGAGTAGCCCGTCTGCACGTTGCGGAGGTCGAAGAGCTGCTGGCCATCCTGCCACACCGTCACGCGGCCGGAGTTGGAGCTTGCCTCTTCGTAGTAGACCTCCAGGTGGACCCACTTGCCGACAGGCAGGTTAGCCACCGTCTGCTCGTACGAGCGCTTGTGGATCCAGTCGCGCAGGTAGACGTACATCGATCCGTCGGAGCGGTTGCCGACGTACAGGATCCAGAACGGATCGTTGCGGCTCGAGGTGCGCGACTTGAACTGGAAGATGTTCCACCAGCCGCCCTGGACGCTCACCCGCTGGGGGAAGTAGTACCAGGCGCTGTAGTACGCACCCTTCATGCTATCCGGCTCCGCCCAGCGGTGGAGACGCGCGCCGGTATCCGACCCGGTGGCGTTGATGGTCATCTTCGCCGAGCGGGATCCGCTGTGGGCCCGCTCAGTGGTCACGGTGACGTTGCCATTGCCGCTGTTGAACATGCCTCCGCCACCGCCTGCGCTCCAGGCGTTCAGGTTACCGGACTCGAAGTCGGTGGACCACACGACGCCGGCCGCCTCGGCGGTGTGCGGCTGGCTCATCACCACGCCGGTCAGGGCCAGCATGGCTGCGAACGCGATACTCGCGAGCGACACGATCTGTCGCGGCAAGCGATGAGTCATCGTTTCCCTTCCCTTGACCCGGATACGGTCGTCCGCTCGTCACGCAGCGCCGTGTCGTGGGCTCGGCTCGCGCTTGGCGTGGCGGCCTCACAGATCGCCAGGGAAACGGGGAAGGGAGGGATGTTCGAGACACACGGGGAGTTAAGGCCTGAGGCGTTGCCTCAGACTTGCGGTCCCCGCTGGTCGCAGGTTACCTATGTGACGCAGCGACAGGCATGGCCTGGCTATAGGATCGAGCGCGACTCAGCGTCACGACCCGTCCTATTGGTGCGCAGGCACCACCTGACTCCCGGATAGACTCCGGTCGCCGATCCTGCCTAAGCCGGGTGCGCCCCGGCGCTGCGCTTGGTTGGAACCTGGTGGTCACGATCAGCCGGGCGTCCCCTACAACCGGCTGCATCGATTCCCTGCCCCGAGGCCGGAGCTACGATGGCCTCCAGGCTTCCCTTCCCCAAAAAGTGCGTCCCAATGAGTCCGCTCCTGCCGGCACGACAACGGCGCATTCGCGCTAGCTACGTGCCGGTTACCTCCTTCCGCTCCGTGAGGCGAATCAGAGCGCTGAGCAACTGCGGCAGACCTCGTCGGTGCAACACCGCTGTCGTCTGCGCTGTGCCGTGCCTCGGCGTCGAGCTGGGGTCCCCCTCCCACCTCGACTATTCGGTACGGCATCCCTCTCTGTCAGCGGCGTAATCGTACTGCGTTGTCCCCCAACAGTTACGACTGAGCCGCTGACCAGGCACAAGTTAGCATGACGCTTTTCACTTGTCAACGCAGTGCGCAGACGAGATTTCGGCCGTTTACTCGCCCATGTCGCCCCATCAGGGAGAAGCGATCACGCAAGTCGTCGATACATGCTCTGTCACCTGGCCACACGCGCGAGATAATCGGTCAAGCTCAACGCGTCTGCATCTCCGGTAATGCTCAGAGCACACCTGGCGGCGTTGGGCCATGTCCCAAAGCGCACGAGCGGCGCCCGCTGTTTCTCGATGTGCTCAACCAGCGCAACGTCGCTCGGCAACGTGGCCAGGGTCGCCTGGTCAAGGAAGACGGTGCAGAGAGACGCCGCCGGCGAGGTGTCGACGATGTAGCCGAGGTCGCGCAGCAGGGTCACAGCGTGGCTCGGTGCCTCAGGCCCAACGCCGACGATCGGCCGCAGCCCCGCTGGGAGTCGAAGCGAGCGGCTCTCCAGGATGTGGTAGTTGCCGAACCACGGGCGGCTTGTTCGGGGGCAGTCGAGGTTGCGCACCAGGACGGTGGCCGGGTCCGTCGCGTCGAAATGGATCTCCAGTTGGTCGTCGCTCTCGTGCAGCTCGGCCTTGAAGGCGGCTTTCTCGGCCCACCACTGGCTAATCGAACGCAAGTCGGTGATCCAGACGCGGGGGGTCAGTGCCCTCGCTTCCCGGAGGACTGCCTCGAGCGCGGTCGCGGAGCGGTCGAACAATTCCGGGTGGAACATGAGGACGAACAGCTCGCCACGGGCATGGATCTGCTGCAGAATGGCAATCCACACGTCGGCGACTGCCTCCGGGCCAAGCCTGAGGCCGTCGTAGAGCTGGAGATCCTCCGGCAGCGACACGGGGATCTCGAGCAACCCGTCTTCCATCCAGGGAAGCGCGAGTTTACGCTCGGCCGACTCCGGCTGGTATGAGGCGAGGAGTCGCGTCATCACGGGCGTGGCGTTGTCGAGTCTGGCTGAAGGAATCACGTCCCACCATAGCGCGCGGTTGCTGCTGTATCGGAAGACGCCATTGGGGAGCGCCGGGTGCTGATCCGAGCTGAAGCTGAGGTAGGGACAGCGGAAGCCATCGACCGTGAGTCCAGCCTCTTCGAAGGCCTGAACGGCCTGCCGGTATTGAGCTGCTGCCTCGTCCGGAGCGAGCCGCCGGAAGTCCACGTGGTCATAACCATGGACCGCCAACTCCGCTCCAAGGTCCTGGATCCGTCGGAAGAACTCGGGCTTGCGGGCTACCACCCGGCCGGGCGTGGCAAACGTGGGTCGCCCGTCGTACCGCTGCAGCAAGGCTACGCAGTCGAGCAGCCGTCGTTCGGCCCGAGCTGTCCCCAGACCGTACCGCGTACCGAGCGACATGGCGCGGATGGCGTAGTACTGGAGTTGCATCATCCGGGAGGAGCCGAGCGCGCGGCGGGCTCCGGCGATGAACCCTGGCTCTCGTGTTGCGCCCGTCACCCGCTCCTGCGGTGCGTCGCCGGCGGCGCACTCGTAGGCTCTCAGGAGGGGGGGAATCGAGTAGTGCCAAGCCAGGTGCTGCTCCACTCGCTCCCTCCCGCGGGCGCCGAGTGCCGCCCGCCGGTCGGGATCGTCCATCAGGGAAGCGATCGCCTCCGCAAACGCTGCCACATCGTTTGGGGGAACGTAGACGGGGATGTCGGCGCCCGAGGCGCGGTGCTCCGGCAGGTCGAACGCCACGACAGGCTTGTGGAAGGCCATGTAATTCATCAGCTTGAGCATGGTTGAACGATCGGTGAATGGGTTGGACGGGTCCGGCACGACACCGATGTCGATGGTTGAGAGGTAGCGGACGAAGTCCTCGTGCGGGACCCAGCCGGTGAACCACACGTGGTCGTCCAGGCCCAGCTCGCTGGCGAGCTGCATCAGATCGAGCCGCGCGTCACCTTCACCGATGATGACGCAGAACGCGTCGCGCCGGCCGAGTGAGTGCACCAGGTGGTGGAGTGCCCGCAGGAGGTAGTCGACCCCGTCTTGCTGGCCGATGACCCCTGCGTAGCCGATGATCGCCTTGGAGCGAGCGCGCAGGTCCGGATCCGGATCGACCGGCTTCCACTGGTCCGGGTCGGGGCCGTTCCGGACCACCGTGATGCGCTCGGGCGGAATGCCGCTGAGTTCCATCTCGCGTCGCTTGTACGATTCGTTGCTGGCGATGACGTGGTGAGCCAGCCGGCAGGCGAGGAACTCCGCAAGCGACTGCGCGCGGTAAAGCCAGGAGCGACCTGAGTCACCAAACCGGGCCAGATACATCTCCGGGGCCAGGTCATGGTGGTCAAAAATCACACGCGCCCCGAACGGGCGGTAGGCGGCGGCGATGAGAGCCAGCACGTCGGGTGGGTTGTGCGCGTGCACGAAATCGAACCCGCGTCGCAGGCGGACATACAGCGAGAGCACCGCGATCGCAGCAAGCGAGTAGCCGTACTCGAACAGGTATCCGAGTGTGCCGCTGCCGTCGCGGGGTGCCGAGTAGCGATAGATGCGCACGTTGTCCAGCACTTCGTGGATCGGGTCGCCCCACATGCCCGGGCAGATCACCGTGATGTCGTAGCCGGCCTCCGTGAGCGCCCGTGCCTCGTTGCGGACGCGGGGATCGTCCTCAAAGCGGGCATTCTCCAGGAGCATCAGCACGCGTTTACGGGGTTTCGTACCTGCGGCTTCGGGTTCGGTTCGGTTCTCTTGCCTCGTCCGCCGCTTGGTGAGGGCGGCGATCCCGGCGACGAGTCCGACGAGCACCATCATCGTTCGCAGGCGCTTCCCACGTCCTACCACCGCTCCACCTCTCGTTGTCGGACCGGCCCCGGGCACGTCCATCGCGCCGAAAGCACCGGTGTCAGATCTGAGCCCGCCATCGACGCGATCCGGGTTCGAGGGAGCCTGAATGCGCACCGATCGCGGTCATCGATGGCCGGCGCAACGTCGCGCGGGCGATGACACAACAGCGCCGGCATCGGGGCACCTGGGGCAGTCGCGTGAACTGCCCCGACGTCGCACCCGGGTGGTCAAGAGTCGATCCGGACCCGTTGCCGTCAGTTGCCCGCGGACTGCCCATTGCCGACCGGTGTTGTGCTCATCACGACATCGTCGATGTAGATCACCGTCGGGCTTGGGTTGAGGCCGCTGGAGTAGCTATTGACGCCCCACGACACCCGCCCGCTGTCGTAGTTGGTCTGGACATTCGTGATGTGGAACAAGAGTGTGCCGTCTTGCCAGACCATGATCTCTCCGGTTGGATCCTGTGCCCGTCGCATGAAGACCTCGAAGTGAACCCACTGGCCGACGGGCAGATCCTTGACGTTCTGCTCATACGATTTCTCGTGGATCCAGTCGCGGAGGTAGACGTACATGGTGCCGTCCTGGCGGTTCCCCACATTGAGGATCCACCATGGGTCGTTGGAGGTCTCGCTCCGGGACTTGAACTGGAAGATATTCCACCAGCCGGCCGAAACATCGACCTGCTGGGGGAAGTAGTACCAGGCGCTGAAGTAGGCCGCGTCGTGCTGGGATGGCTCGCACCAGCGCATCAGACGCGTGGCATTATCGGCGCCGTTGTCGGTGGCGACCGTCAGCTCGACCGAATAGCGGCCGCTATGTGCCACGGTATCGGTCACCCGAGCCTCCCCATTGCCGGTATTGAACTCACCACCGCAGCCATCAGCCTCCCAGGATGAGAGGTCACCCGACTCCAGATCCGCCGCCCAGACGAACTGGCCCTGCGGGCCCGACTCCGGTCCGGGGAGCGCCGTGCTTCCCGGCGTGGGTGTCACCGCAGCCGTCGGCGCCGGCGTAGGGGGCGGGTGGGTCGGTCCGCGAATCTGATCAGCAATGAGCACTCCGATCACTCCTGAGGCGATAGCGACGAGCGCGATCATGACGATGGTGCGCAGCCTGCTGGTGTCCATAGCGGCTAGCTTCTCTATCTCCTGTATGCGAGCGCACGCCGGAGGCACTGGCGAGCGACTCCATCTCCTCCACGGCTGGCCACGATAGGGACCTGGCCGGGGCGGAGCTGCCCCCGGCCGCAGCTCTGGCCACTACCAAGCGATACCTTCGTACTGATTATCTGCAAGCTGAGCGCCACGAGCTCCGCCAGCAAGGTCGATGAGGATTTGATCATCGCGCAACAACGCAGGGGTCCGCTTTGCCGCAGGCCCGTTATTGGCGACGACCACCACATCGACTTCTTCCATCATCTCCTCCAGAGACGACCGCAACATCGACGCGATGTGCGGCAGCTCCTGCTCCAGGTACGACCGGTTGGCACCCACCAGGCAGGTGAGATCGACGATGTCGTCATAGACCCGAACCTGATAGCCACGGCCGGTCAGGGTCTCCACCAGCGGCACAACCGGGCTCTCGCGGACGTCGTCCGTGCCGGCCTTGAAGGTGAGGCCGACGACCCCAACGCGCTTCCGCCCGGTGCGCTCGACCATCTCGATTCCCCGCTGGATCTGTTCCTGGTTACTCTGAAGCGCGCCGCGCAGCAGCGGAAGGTCGATGTCGTGCTCCTTGGCGCGGTACAGCAGGGCGCGGAGATCCTTCGGCAGGCAGGACCCGCCGAAGGCAAACCCCGGCTTGAGGTACGCCGGGGAGATGTTGAGCCGCCGGTCCATGCACAGGATGTTCATGACCTCGTAGCCGTCGACGCCGTGCGCCTTGCACACGCGCCCGATCTCGTTGGCAAACGCCACCTTCGTGGCATGGAAGGCGTTGCTGGCGTACTTGACCGTCTCGGCCGTTTCGATGGTGGTGCGTACGCGCTGTGCGTCGATCCCCTCGTAGAGCGCTTCGGTGATGTCACCACTCCGCTCGTCCAACGCGCCGATGACGATCTGGCTCGGGTGGAAGTAGTCGTTGATGGCACTCCCCTCGCGCAGGAATTCAGGGTTCATCGCGACGCCGAAGCCATCCCCGGCGTCCCGACCCGAATACTCCTCAATCAGGGGGATCAGCCGCTCCCTGCACGTGCCGGGCAGCACGGTGCTGCGCATGACCACGACGTGGTACCCGCGCTTGTCACGCAGTGCGTCGCCGATTTCCCGGCACACGTTCTCGACGTACTTCAGGCTCAGGCTGCCGTTGCCGTTGCTGGGCGTGCCGACGCAGATCAGGCTGACATCGCTTGCGGCCACCGCCTCGCGCGCGCTCGTCGTAGTCACGAGTCTCCCGGAGCGAACGCCCTCCGCCACGAGCTCATCCAGCCCGGGCTCGACGATCGGGGACCGTCCGGCGCCGACGGTTTCCACCTTTTGCGGATTGACGTCGACCCCGACAACCTGGTGCCCGTCGTGGGCCAGGCACGCGGCGGAGACACAGCCGACGTAGCCGAGGCCGAACACACTGATCTTCATGGGGACCTCCTTAGCAGTCGCGTGACTGGATCGTCAGACTGGTAGACCGTCCGGAGGCGACCAGAGGGTCGTCGATTGCCCCGCGGTGCCGGACGTGGTAGACGCGGTAGATTCCACCCATGGCTCTCCTCCTACTGACCGCGATCGCGCGATGCCGGGACCGCGAATGGCTCCCTGGCCGTGGCCTCAGCCACTGATGTCGCTGGGTTGGCGGTATCGGGCTTGTTGGCGGACGCGAGCCCGGCGAGGATCGCCGCGGTCTTGTCGGTGTTTCGCAGTGAGAAGCGCTCTTCGGCGATCCGCCGGTTCTTCTCCCCGAGGCGCGCACGCTCTTCCGGATGGCGGTAGAGGTAGTCGATCGCGCGTGCGAGTCCCTCGGGGTCTTTCTCGTCGACGAGGATCTCGTCGAGGATGCGCGGGATCTCGACGTGGCGGGTCGAAATGACCGGCTTGCCGAAGGCCATGGCCTCGGCGATGGCGGTCGGGAAGCCCTCGGCGCCGCCGAGACTATCGTGGTGGCTGGGCAGGCAGAACACGTCGCAGGTCCGATAGAGGGCTTCCAGTGCCTGGCCGCCCAGCGCGCCGAAGAAGACCACCTGGGATGCCACGCCGCGCTTTGCCGCCAGCGCCCGGGCGTCGACCACCGGTTCCCCCGGGCCGACGTCGCCCACGACCCAGACCTCAATGTCGTCGCGGCCCAGCCGGCGCACGGCTTCGAAGAGGACGTCGTGCCCCTTCTTCTCCACGAAGTAGGCGACGATGAGGATCACGAACTTGTCGGCCGGCCGGTAGCGGTCGGTATCCACCGTGATGCGCACGACGGCGACGCGTTCCGGGTCGACGCCGTAGCGTTCCGCCAGAATCTCCCGGTTGTACTCGGTCACGGTGATGATCTGGTCACATGCCGCGAGGGCGCGGCGGAACAGCCGCGGGTTTGGGTTCTGATACAGCTCGTAGGCGTGAATCGTCACGACCAGCGGGAGCCCGAGAATCCGCTTGCAGAAGTAACCGACGAATAGCTTGTGATCGCCAAAGGTGGCGTAGATCACCGAGGCATCCGTCATGGACCGGGCGAAGTACCAGGCCAGCAGGAAGTCGACGATCGCGCGCATGGCAACGGCTTCGCGGAGCAGGCGCAGGTAGGTCGCCGGCGCTCGAAGGAAGCAGCGCGGCTGTGCCGCCACCACCGCCAGCGGCCGCCAGCGGAGGACATCCCACTCCGGCTTCGGGTTGTAGAGCCCCGGCCCCTGCTTCGTCGGGTAGAGGCTGATGGACAGACCCCGCTTCTCCAGCGACATGAGCTCGCGAAAGACGAAGTGTTCGAGTCCTCGCTTCATCGAGGCGATGACGGCAATCCGCATAGCCATTCAGCGTACGGAGTCGTACGCTGCCTCCTTCCCCGTGGTGTCCTCGGTGAGCGCCTCGGCGATGAGCAGGTGGTACAGGATCATCGCTAGGTAGCGTGGATACGAGCGGACATCGCGCAGCACACCGTAGTCGCGTTGAGAGTGGATGAACCCGCCGTCGGGTCGTTGCAGGCTGATGAGATACGCGTACGCTTTGCGGGCCAGGGGGGTGTAGTCGTCGATCCCGACCCGCCGGGCCTCGGTGAAGGCGGCGGCCAGCGCTCCGGTGTGGTAGCTGACCCGGCGCTGGACACTGTTGCAGGCGTATGCCGCGTGCCCGTCCTCCCGAATTCCGTCGCTCAGGAACCGCAGAACGTTGCTGATAATCGGGAGGACCCGATCGTCACCGGTGAGCGTGTGGTACTGGATCAGGTCGAGACACTCAAACGCGTTGTACTGGTAGCACTGGAAATGTGTGCGCCCGCGCGTGTCTTCCAGACCGTCCACCGAGTAAGGAAGCTCGCCGGTGGAGAGCTGTGCTCGCTCCAGGAAGGTCACCAGCCCGGGCGTCTCATCGAGATAACGCTGGTCCTTCGTCGTCGCCCAGAGTGCTCCGAGCAAATAGAGATAGAGCGTGCTGTTGTTCGGAACCCGCGCGTCTGTTCGGCGAGCAAAATAGTTGACGGCAACTTCGTCGCCAATGCGCTGGAAGCCGATCTCCCGCTGGAGGTAGGAGTGCCAGCGGAGGGCGCCGTCGAGCAGGCGTTGCTCGCCCGTGCGCCGGAACGTCTCGATGAGCCCGATGCTCGCCCAGGTGCCCTCTACGGTCGCCACCCTCCCGGCCCACTCCGGGTTCGGGTAGTCCCAGGCGCCGTCGGGTCGCTGGCGTGCCAGGATCTTGTCGGCACAATCGATCGCTGTTCGGGCGTACGATTCGTCGCCGGTGCGCTCGTGCAGGATCCAGTTCGCAAGGATCCAGTAAGCCTGCCCCTGCAGGTAGTACAACTGATCGTTCCACCGTACGAAGCCCAGATAACCCTTGACAAAGCGGCCGATGCGGTAGTTGAAGCGGATCCCGGGATCGGGCCCGACGAGCGCGCCGCCGTCTCCGTGGTTGGTCACCAGGTACCGATAGAGCTTGTCGGCAGCTAGAGCGTAGTGATCCACGGTTTGACCTCCTTCCCCTGGGACGACCGAGCGGACGTGTCGGCAAGCGCGCGGTCGTAGACCGCGAGCGTCTGCTTGGCGATGACGTCCGGGTGGCACTCGGTCTCCAGCTTTCGGCGCCCGGCCTGCCCCATCCGGTGACGAAGCGGGGCATCGGTGAGCAGGCGGACGACGGCATCGGCCAGAGCGCGCTCGTCCTGCGGGGGGACGAGATAGCCGGTGCGGCCGTCCTCAACGAGAGCCGGGAGGCAGCCGACGTCGGTGGCGACGACCGGCTTTCCGGCCATGTAGGCAAGCGGCGCGACGCCGCTCTGGGATGCCTCCACGTATGGAAGGACCACCACGCTGGCCTCGGCGAACAGCGCGGCCCGCTGCTCGTGCGAGACGTATCGGTTGTGGACCTCGAAGTGGTCGGGGTTCTGCATCATCTGGCGGTAGCGGGTGAAGTCCTCGCCCTCGCCGGCGATGACGATGCGCGCATCCGGAACCCTGGCGGTGATCAGCGGCTCGGCACGGATCAGGTACTCCAGCCCCTTGTAGGCCCAGATTCGCCCGAAGAACAGGATGCGCTTGGTGTCGGCCGGTTCCACGTCCTTGATCTCATCGTGTCCCACCAGCACCCGCTGGATCACATCGATCCGCGAACTGGACAAGCCGCACTCGTCCACGAGTTGCTGCTTCATGCGTTCGCAGTGAGCGATGACGCGGGCCGCACGACGGAACCCATAGTCGAAGACCGCCTGCGGGGTCTTCTGTGATGAGCGATCACCCGGGTGGTGGCGAACGTCGTGGACGGTGAGCACGAGCGGATAGCGCCGCAGGAGGGGGAGGGCAAGGTTGAACCACAGATGCCCCTGCTGCAGGTGCAACACGTCCGGGCGGAAGTCATTGATCTCCCGGAGCAGATGGCGCAGTGAGACGAGTTGCCGGAGCGGTTGCCGCATCCGCGGCTTGTCAAAAGCGAGGAACCGGACGTTCGGGCTGACCAGGGACAGGTGTGGTTCGGAGATCTCGCGCGGAAGGATGAGCTGTACCTCCGCCTCCTGCGCCAAGGCGCTGGCCAGGCGGATGCAGTATTCCGCCGAGATGTAGGAAATCAAGGTCACTCGCATGCGTGGTGTGCCCTCCTCCAGCGGCTGTCTCTCAGGCCGCGTCGTGCGAGTCATTCCGACCACAGGTAGCGATAGTGGGTGCGGACGCGCCGGACACCGCCGGCGGACCAAATCGTCAGGGCGCCGAGCGCGGCCGCGTACACCAAGGCCGCGCTGACGATGGTGATCACGATCCCGTGGTGCCTGAACACGATCAGGTACACCCCCATGCACAGGCTGGCGAGTGCGGGTATGCGCACAGGCGCGAGCAGGTTGACCGAGCCGGCGATGCGGGAGACCTGGATGTAGTGCTGCACCACGCCGACGCCACGGGTTAGCACGATGGTCAGTGCTGCACCGATCAGCCCGAACTGGCTGATGAGGATCACCCCGATGACCAGGTTGGCCAGGGTGTTGATCGCCACGATGCTCAGGGTGATGCGCTCGCGATCTCCGGCGAGTAGGGTCTGCCCGAGGGCCGTCGTGTACGCGCGGAGGAAGACTTCCCAAACAACGATCCGGAGCACGACGGCGCCCAGGGCAAAGTCCTGCCCGCCGTACACGAGCACCAGGATGCGCTCCGCGAGGAACGACAACCCCACGACGATGGGCAGACCGATCGTCATCAGCAGCTCGGTGACGCGCTGGGAGAGCCGCTTGAGGCTCTCGAAGCCCGCTTCGTAGCGGCGGCACATCACCGGGAACAGGCTGAGAACCACGCTCTGGTAGAGCAGCACAACCGGCGTGAGCAGTTGCGATGAGGCGCTGAGCAGCCCGACGTCTGATTCGCTCCGAAAGGACGACAAGATGACGATCGTGATCGTGCCCCACAGGGAGATGAGCACGTCGATGGCGAGGAACGGCGCTGTCTGGCTCAGGGCACGGCGAATGAAGCCGAGATCGATCCGCAGCCTGGGCCGGGTGACACGGGAGACGACAAGCGCCAGCTCGAACGCGGCGATCGCTCCCTGCGTCAGCAGCAAGATCGCGACGACCGTATAGATTCCGCCGCCCGCACGAAGCAGGACGAATGCGCCCCCCGCCTTCGCCAGGTTGAGCGGGATGTTCACGTAGGCGATGAAGTGCATCTGCTCCACCGCCTGGAAGAGCGCCTCGCAGATCGTTGAAATCGTGTACGGAAACAGGATCAGCGCGAGCAGCAAGATCACCCGCGCGGTGTCGGCTCCGTAGCCCATAATCCAGACGAAGCCGAGGAGCAGCACGAGCGAGATCAGCGTTGCCCCCGTGACGATTGCGACCCCGTTCACCAGGTACTGGGCCGTCTTCGTTCGATCCTTCGCGGCCTCGCGGATGATGAGCGTCTTCAACCCTGCCGTCGCGAAGACCTGGGCGGTGTAGACGATGCTCAACGCCAGCGAGAGTTGACCGAAGCGGAACAGGCCCAGGTGCCGGGTAACGAGTGCGTAGAGCACGAACGTCGATGCCCGGGTGACCACGTCGCTGGCGAGCACCGAGGCGGCATTACGAGCGATGGTGCGCAGGCTGATCGAGAAGGTGCTGGACATCGGCGGCTACCCCCCTACCCCAGTGGTGCGGTAGTCGGGGATAAACGCGGGCAGGCGCACCCAACGGTTCGCTGGCCGCCCAGCCACATCCGCGCGGCCGAGCCTGGTGAGGGCGATGAGGAGGCCCGCGACCAGGAACAGCGAGTCGAGTTGCGCCCAGCTCTTGTAGACGTCGACGAACATGTGCACCGACTCCCCGAGCAAGGACCCGAACACCGCTACCGCGAACGGCGCGAGGTCGGGACCGAGCGTGTGAGCGCATGCCCATGCGCGACGGACGGCGGCGGCCAGGATCCAGAGGAAAGCCACGAGCCCCACCGGACCGATCTCGGCCCAGATCGTCAGGTAGTAGTTGTGGACGCTGTAAATGAATTGCGTTGAAAACTGGGGCCCGACATATGCCGGCAGCACGGCGGTGAAGTTGTTCAGGCCCACCCCGAGCGGATGGTCGCCGATCACCAGGAAGGCGATCTGCATCAGGGGGATACGCGCTTCCGCCGCGCCGTGGTCTTCCCCGAAGAGGCGAGCGACAAGCGTTGGCCCGAAGATGACGGCCACCACGATGCCGACCGCGGCCATGGCGACGATCGTGGACGCGGCAAACCACCGACGATGCAGCCCAATCGCGGTGAGCACCATGACGGCAATGCCGAACGATAGGAGACTGCCTCGTGAGAGCGTCAGAATGAGCGCGACCGTGCCCAGCGCAAAGGCGACGCCGCCAAGCCAGCGCAATCGCTTCGGCAGGTGACAGATCGTGAGCGACAGCGCCGGTGCGAGAAGGAAGGCAAGGTAGGCGCCCGCAGCGTTGGGTGAGCCGAGCGTGCCGGCGGCCCGGGTGAACCCGCCGGCGTAGACGCTGGTGGTGGTCACGCGCGTCGAGATACCCGCGACTTCGAAGGTGACCCCGGTCGCGGCCACGCCGATCATGATGATGCTCTCGATCGCCAGCGCCGCCATCATCGCGGCCAGGATGACGTAGACATCCCGCCGCGTCTCCACGGTGCTCGCGACATACAGGAACATCAGGACGATCTGGATCAACCAAAACGTCTCAAACAGCGACGCGAAAACGTCCCGTGCGAAGAGGATCGACACGATGTTCAGGAGCAGGTACAGGAAGACCGGACGCGCCTCGCGGAGCGCCGGGCGTGGAGCGTACGCAACCCCGGTCAGCGCGGCCCCGATCCAGAGCGCGTACAACCCTCCCAGGGCCACGGTTCCGAGCGAGATGTTCCATCCGCCGATCCCGCCGAGCATCCCAATGGCTTCGCGGTATCCCAGATAGATGTCCGGGCCGGTCGGGATGGTGATGATCAACAGGATCAGGAGCACGTAGCGCACGCGCCCGACAACTGCCACGATGAACGGAGCCAGGAGCCCAGCGAGCAGCAGCGGGGCGAATCGACTGTTCGACCCGGTCACGACGATCGCGGCGCCGCCGAGCCCAAGCCCGACGGCGGCCGCGAGGATCAACTGCGCGGGCCAGGACGTGACCAGATGGCCGAAACCGCCCCGGCTCGCTTCGTCGATCCATTTGGGTTGGACGAGGTTCCAACTCGCCACGCTCACGCTCCTCAGCCGACCGCCGCACCCGTCCGGGCGGTTGGTGGCACGTACTCCGCCTGACGGGCGACTGCGTCGCGATCAGTCAGCGGTTCGTGCGATCCCCGGTGCGGGCTGGTCTCGCTCCAGGACATCGCGAATGGCTGCTGCGACGTAGTCGATCGCGTCGTCCGACAGCTCCGGATACATGGGGAGGGACAGGATCTGATCAGCGACAGCTTCGGTGACCGGAAAGTCGCCGCGCCGGTAGCCGAGCCCTGAGCACGCTTGCAGCAGGTGGATCGGGATCGGATAGTGGATGCCCGTCGCAATGCCGCGCTCAGCCAGTGCGGCGCGGAGCGCGTCCCGATCCGGCACTCGGATCACGTAGAGGTGCCAGACCGGTTCCGCATATGACGGCACCGAGGGGATGCCGACGTTCTCCGGCAAGACCTCCGCATACCGTTCGGCGTGACGGCGCCGTGCGGCGTTCCATTCGTCGAGGTAGCGGAGTTTGACCCGCATCACCGCCGCCTGGAGCGTGTCCAACCGGCGATTGAAGCCCAACTGCAGGTGGTGATACTTCTCCCGCTGGCCGTAGTTGCCGAGGAGGCGCACCGTATCGGCCACCTTGGCGTCCGGCGTAACGACCATGCCGCCGTCTCCGTAGGCACCGAGGTTCTTCGCGGGATAGAAGCTGAAGGCCGCAGCGTGGCCGAAGGTGCCGACCCGTCGGCCCTTGTAGCGGGCACCGTGTGCCTGGCAGGCGTCCTCGATCACGATGAGGCCGTAGCGCCGGGCGATCTCCACGATCGGGTCCATGTCGGCCGGTTGGCCGTAGAGGTGGACCGGCAAGATGGCCTTGGTGCGCGGCGTAATTGCCTGCTCGAGCAGCTCCGGATCCATGTTGTAGGTGCTCGGATCGACGTCCACGAGCACCGGAGTCGCCCCCGTGTAGGCGATCGCGAACACCGTCGCGACGAACGTGTTCGCCTGGGTGATCACCTCGTCCCCTGGCCCGATGTTGAATGCCCGCAGCGCGAGCTCCAGGGCCGACGTACCCGAGTCGACGCCGACCGCGTGCTCGATCTCGCAGTAGTCGGCGAACTCGCGCTCGAACGCGGTGACGTCGGCGCCCAGGATGAAGTCGGTGCCGCGCAGCACGCGCGCGATGGCCGCATCGACCTCGGGCGCGATGCTGTCGTACTGGGCGGCCAGGTCAACGAAGGGGATGCGACGCTGACTCTGCAGGGTAGACATAGAGCGACTCCTTCGTGTTCGTGAGTTCGACCGGCGTGCCACGCATGGCCATCGACTTATCCACTGCCTCGAGAACACGCACGACATCCCGCCCGGCGGGGCCGTCCGTGAGCGGCCGGCGGCCGTGGATCACGCACTCAGCAAAGTGGGCAGCGAGGGTCTTGAGCGGTTCCCGGGGCTGGATGCTGGGGCTGATGATGTCGCCGTCGCGCACCACAAGCTGGTCTCCGCCGATGCCCTCCCCGTTCTGCATCAACGGGGCAACGCCTTTCTCAAAGACGCGCACTTGCTCCATGGTCTGGAGGTCGTTGAAGACGATCCGCTTGTCGCTCCCGACGACCACCACTTCGCGAACCTTGTGGGGATCAGCCCAGCTCACATGGATCTGGCCGAGCACGTTGTCGGGGTACCCGAGGACGATGAAGCCAACGTCCTCGCGACCGTTACGCAGAGCCCGGGAGCCGACCGCGCTGACCCACAGCGGAGCGGAATCCATGAAGTAGTTGAAGATGGAGATGTCGTGCGGCGCGAGATCCCAGAGCGCGTTGACATCTTTCCGGATCGGGCCGAGGTTGGTGCGGCGCGCGTACAGGTAATAGATCCGGCCGACCTCTTTTCGGTCGATGTACTCTTTCACGCGCTGCACGCCCGCGTTGTAGAGGAAGGTGTGCCCGACCATGAGGGTCAACTTGCGGGCACTGGCCGCCGCGATCAGGTCCTCGGCGTCCTGGCTCGTCGTCGCGATCGGCTTTTCGATGAGGACGTGTTTCCCGGCGCGGAAACACTCGCGGGCCACGCGATGATGTGAGGTCGCCTCGGTGCAGACCACCACGGCATCGACACCCGGCATGGCGAGGGCGTCGGCCACATCCGTGGTCACGGCGATACCGGGGTACCGCTGAGCGATCTCGCGCACCCGCTCGGGCCGCTGGTCGCAGGCTACGACTACGCGTGTCTCTGGGATCTCGTTGAAGACCCGGACGTAGTTGACGCCCCAGTAGCCGCAGCCGAGGACCGCGATGCCTATTTGTTCAGCCATGTCCCTCCGTCCTCCCATAGCTCGTGCGTCGACTATCCAGCTCCGGTGCCCCGGAGCACCGCCGGAACGGTCCGGGCCAAGATCTTGAGGTCCAGCACCGTTGACTGGTTCCGCACGTACTCAAGGTCGAGCGCGATCATCTCGTCGAAGGTGAGCGCGCAGCGGCCGGTGACCTGCCACAACCCGGTGATTCCGGGCAGTGCTGCCAGCCGCTCGAAGTGCCACGACTCGTAGTGCTCGACCTCATAGGGCGGCACCGGCCGTGGCCCGACGAGACTCATGTCGCCCTTGAGCACGTTGACGAGTTGCGGCAGTTCGTCGAGGCTGGTGGCCCGCAGGAAGCGTCCGACCCGGGTGATCCGGGGGTCGCCAGTGAGCTTGAAGCCACCCTTGCCGGGTCCGCGTTGCACCTGCCCGCTTGCGTAGGCGGCGATGTGTGCCCGATGGAGCGATTCGTCCGCGTTGTGCACCATCGAGCGGAACTTGTAGAACCGGAACGGCCGGATCTCCCAGGCGACGGTCGTTCCACGCCGCCGCATCCGTGCGCCTACCCGTTCGTGAGCGAAGATCACCGGTCCGCGAGAGTCCAGTTTGATCGCCAGCGCGATCACCAGCATCACCGGCGACAGCAGCACCAGAGCTGCGCTGGACAGGACGACGTCGATGCAGCGCTTGGTGGCGTAGTAGCGCAGGCGCCGTTGATCGACGTGCGTAACCACGGCCCTTGGGATCTCCACCGCCTGCTGGGCTTGCATCATGACCCTGTCCTTCCCTAGGCGCAGCCCGGTGCTCTGGGATTCCCGCCAGTGACGTTGAGCGCGTGCCATGCTCACTCATCACCACGCAGAGACGACTCTGACTCGGCCTCCGCGAACCGCTGGCGCAGCCGCGAAGGCCGCCCGTTTCGGACAGCCACTGGTGTCGGGTTCTCATGCGTGATCAGACGAGCGGTTGGGACTGCGTCGTAGCTCTCCGCCGGCTCGCCGTCGTCAGCGTCGGCCTGGTTGGCCACGACCCCGACCACGCGCGCCTGAAGCGTGTCGAGCTTGCGGATGGCGGCGACGACGGCCCCTTCGCGGGCGCGCCCGCTCTGGACCACGAGAATGACGCCGTCGACGATCCCGGCCAGAATCGCTGCATCCGCCACCTGTTCAAGCGGTGGCGCATCGAGCAGGATCAAGTCCGCCGTCGCTCGCAGCTCGGTCAGGAGCTGACGCATCCGCTCCGAGCCGAGCAGTTCCGGCGGATACGACGGCTCGGGGCCGCTGGTCAGTACCTGGATCCGAGGGATGGTGGTCGTCTGGAGCGCGTCAGCCACCGATGCCTCGTCGCGCAGCACGCTGGTGAGCCCACAGTGGTTCGACAACCCGAAGAACTGGTGCTGTCGCGGCGAGCGCAGGTCGGCGTCGATGATGATCACGCGGCGGTTCGCCCCGGCGAGTACGAAGGCGAGATTGGCCGTCACGGTGGAACGCCCCTCGCCGCGTTGGGAGCTGGTGATCACGATCGTCTTGAGCGGTTGCCGTGCGCTCTGATAAAGCAGATTGGTCCGCAGCCAGCGGAACGCTTCGAGCAGGCGAGCGTTAGCAGAGACCAACAAGATGCGGGCACGTCGCCCGGAACGCGGGATCACCGCGAGGATCGGTACGCGTGCCGCGCGACGGATGGCCCCAGTCGTGTAGAGCCGATCGTCCAGATTCTCGAAGAGGAACGCGAGCCCGATGGCACCGACGAGCCCGGCGCCGAGACCAAGGGCCAGGTTCAGCAACTGGTTCGGCGAGCTCGGGCTCTCCGGTGGTACGGCCGGGTCCGCCAGAACGATCGTGTCGCGGCGAGTCGCCTCGGTCACTCGAGCGCGGTCATATTGTGTCTGCAGGGAGCTGTATTCCTGCTGCCGCAGGTCGAGCTCGATCCGCGCGGAAGCGACATCGTTCGGGTCCGCCTGTGGATCCGATGCCAGCGACTCGTACTTGAGCCGTGCATCGAGCAGGGCCTGCTGGGCCGCCGCGAAATCCTCTCCCAGTGCCTGGGCGGACTCTGGGTTCGACTGCTGGGCGGTTTCCACCTGAGCGGCCAGTGCCGCGGTGGCGGCGTTGGCGATCGCGGCAGCCATGGCCGGGTCGCGGTGGGAGGCGCTGACATGCAGGAGTTCCGAGTTCGCCGGGGCGGTCCCGGAGATTTCCGGCAGCGTATTGAGATTCAGTTCTTTCGCCACCTGCTCGCGCACGGAGTGACTGGTGACGAGCGTCAGATAGGTGTTGAGCAGGCGGTCCGTATAGGTGGGATCCCGAATCACGTAGTCGATCGAGCCCGACGTGACCGAGACCCGAGCCGTCGCAGTCGCGACGTAGACAGGCGCGATGATCCGGTTTGCGGCGACCGCGACTCCCAATGCTGTCAGAACCGTGAGGAGAACGATCCACTTCCGGCGGCACAGGATGGCCGCGTAGGCGCGTAGTTCCATTCCACCACTCTCGTCTAGGGAAGCTGCCGCGCGATACTCCGTCGGTCTCCGTCGAGGTTGGGGCAGCTCCCAGACTGTGACCGTCCCTGTCGCGCCCATTCGGTTCACCGGCCTACCTCGCGCGGTGAGCGCCGGTGAGGGTGACGTGGCCGCTGCGGCGGAGTGCAGCGTACGTCCGCGCCGAATGGACCGTTGGGCGGGGGACAGTGACCCGCGCAGCTCCAGTCGCGCGCTACGTGCTGATCGGGTCGGCGTCGTGACTTCTCCACCGACCGACGCAACTCCCGACCATCGACCGGAGTTTCCGTATGTCAGTATGGTCTGGGCCGATTAACAGGGACCCTTACGTTGTGCGTGGAGTCGATAACAGTAATGTTACTGAGGGTTAGCGGCAGGGAACTCATTAGAGCCGCGTTCAGACATGGCGAACTCCGCGCGGAACCGCACGGTGGTCCGAGCTCGTGCGGCCCTGGGTGGAAGGGGAACCGGCTAGGCGTAGCGGTAGACGAGGGCCCCTGCACGCGCCGCGACTGGGAGTGGCATGCGGCGCCACGCCGGCTTCGCCAACTGCCGAAGCTTACTTCCGCGTGATGGGCCACTGGTGCCGGCCTGCGTCGTCGACGGACGACGTTCCACGTAGCGATACATCGGCCGTGGCTGTCCGCCCCACTTGCGCTTGTACCGTGCCAGACCGCTCTCCGGATGGGCGTCGCCGAGGTCGATGCGACGATATCCCGCGTCCCAGCTCGAATGGACGATGTGCCATTGGATCAGGTCGTGACCGTGAAGCTGCCTCGAGATGGGGCTGCGGGCGACGTACTCGCCAAGAACGGTCTGCGAATTGAGCAGCAGAATCTCGCCCCCGATGAGTTCCGTCCCGTTTCCTCTCGGCTGGTCGACCACGAGGAGCTGGAGCATTCCTTCCGGGCGCAGGTAGTGCCAGGCTGCATCAAACAGGCGGAAGGGGAGAGGCGGGGATTCTTTCTCTTGCATCGTTCCCACGTACAGGCGATACCACGCGACCAGGTCCTCGAAGCGCTCGGCTTCTCGCAGCCGCAAGCCATATTCATGTGCCTTTTTCACCCCGCGTTTGATGACGCTGTGCTTGCCGGCAGCCCCAACCCGGAGCGGCTCCGTGCGCTCCGGAAGATCGATCACGTAGGTCGGGATGCCCTCGACCCTGGAGAGAACGGTGCCTCCCGGATCGAGGTCCGGCACCATCGAGTGAAGTACCAGCCGGTGGGCGGGTGGTTCCTGGGCCAGCCTGATCGCCGCCTGGATCAGGGCCTCGGCCGCTTCGGCACTGGTGGTGAGCGGACCGGCCACGGCCGTGCAGGGGAGTGACCAGAGCTGGCGGCCGCGTATCAGGCCGCGGCGGTAGACCAGCGGCAGCACCCCATGCAGTCTGCCCTGGTCGTCTTCGCAGGCGAGATGAGCAGGGGGGTAGCCGAAGGTGTCGGCCAGGGTGGCGAGCCAGGCGGGGTGGTGGAAGGCCAGCCCGTCCGGATGTGCCGATACGAATGCCGCCCAGCGGGGGTCCGCCGTGGGGTCGACGAGATTGACGCGGAGTCCGCCGGAACGATGTTCGGTTCGCGGGACTGATTCAGTTGCCATACCATCCAACCCCTCACTGTCTCCCGTCCGGTGCCGCCGCTGGGTGATGCTCACAGGTAGTGCGTGACCACCGACCCGATCCATGCTGTCGCGGCGAGTGGCACGCGGCGCCAGCCCGCCTGACCCAGCCGCCCCATCCGCTGCTGGAGCGAGGTGGGGCTGGGGAGCCGGGCGTTCTGCGGGCTCGCGGGGTAGAAGTAGCGGTAGACAGGATGTGGCACGCCGCCCCACTTCCGCTTGTAACGCGCCAAGCCCTCTTGACCGGTCGGCACGTTTCCCAGGTCGAAGGAACGACAACCCGCCTCCCACGCGATGTGGAGCGACTCCCAGTACAGGAGATCGTGGAGGTGGAGCGTGCTCGTGCCGTCACGCTGACCGATACCCTCGCCGACCGCCGTCTGCGATACCAGGACGGTGATCGCTCCGCCGACCAACTCGGATGAGCCTCCCGATCGCTGTTCGATCAGAATGAGCCGCAGGAATCCCCGCGGGTGCAGGTGGTGCCAGGCAGCTTCGAAGAAACGGAACGGGTTGGGGGGCGACATCTTTTGGCGCATGCCTGCGAGGTAGAGCCGGTACCATGCATGCAGGTCGTCGATGCTCTTACCCTCCCGTGCCCGGAGACCGTATTCCGTGGCCTTCCGCACCCCGCGCCGGATGTCCTGGTGGTATCCAGGGGCGCCGATCCGTAATGGGCCTGTGCGGTCCGGCAGCGGAATCACGTACGTCGGGTACCATTCCACCCGCTGCAAGGTCGGAGCGCGCTGATTGAGGTCCGGTCCCAGCGTCTTGAACTGCAGGCGCTGCCCTACCTCGCGTTCGGCTAACTCGACTGCCGCCTGCACCAGGGCGGTGGCAGCCGCATCGCTGGTAGCCAGTGGGCCGGCCAGCGGCGTGTGCGGGAGTGACCACAGCGCCTTCCCGCGAAGCCACCCATGGCGGTACACGAGCGGCAGGAAGCCGTGCAGGTTCCCCTGGTCGTCCTCGCAGGCCAACGCGACCGCGCGGTATCCGTATGTGTCGACCAATGTTTGGAGCCACGCCGGGTGGTGAAAGGGAAGACCGTCTGGGTGGGACTCAACGAATGAGGCCACTCGCGAGTCGGCCGTGTGGTCGACCAGTGTGACCCGCAATTGTTCCCGTATGAGGGGTGTTTCCAGGCGGTAGTCGATGCTCATGATGTCCAGCCCTTCACCACTCTCGCACACTACAGGTACTGATGGATCCAGCGGCCGAGGGGCCTCGTCGCCGCGAGCGGCACTCGTCGCCAGCATGCAGCGGCAAGCCCGGCCTGTCCCTGAGTGCGTGAGCGCGGCCTAGACAGGCGGGTGCCCCAGTCGGAGGGCGGGTAGAAGTAGCGATAGAGCGGGCGTGGGCGGGCGCCCCATACCTCCTTGAACTGTCGGAGGCCAGTCTGGTCGGGAGCAACACTGCCCAGGTCGTAGCGTCGATAACCGGCCTCCCATGCTTGGTAAATCGCCTGGCCGAGGATCATATCGCTCGGGTGGTACTGGCGGGCGTCCAGGCGGTCGGCGGTGTACTGATCGGTCACCGTGGTGGTCCCATGGAGCACGACGGCGCCGGCAAGGAGCTCCGTGCGTCCACCCGCAACCCGCTCCGCCAGGAGCAGGCGGAGCAACCCCTGCGACCGCATGTGGGTCCAGGCCGCCTCGAAGAGTGTGAGCGGGAGAGGCGGGTGGCCCAGGCGGCGGAGCGTCCGGACGTAGAGGTCGTACCACGCGTGGACGTCGCTGACACGATCGGCGTCGCGCACCTGGACCCCGGCGCGGACCGCCTTGGCGATTCCCCGGCGCCGGGACTTGGAAAATCGAGGGGCCTCCAACCGATCTGACAGGTCGATGACGTAGTTCGGATACCAGTCGACGCGCAGGAACGACACATCGCGGACGGTCAGATCCGGCAGGTCGGAATGAAGCTGTAGGCGCTGCCCGGCGGCCTGCTCGGCCAGGTCCACCGCGGCATGCACCAAGGCCCCTAAGGCCGCCCGGCTCCGGGCCAGGGGGCCGGCGAGGGGTGTGTACGGCAACGACCACAGTTGACGGCCGCGGAGCAGTCCGCGTCGGTACACGAGCGGCAGCACTCCGTGCACCGTGCCGCGCTCGTCCTCGCAGGCGAGGTGAAAGGGTGCGAAGCCGAAGGTGTCGGCCAGCGTGGCAAGCCACGCAGGATGGTGGAATGCCAGCCCGTCCGGGTGGGACGTCACGAACTCGGCCCACCGGGGATCGGTGGTCGGATCGACGAGCCTCACCCGGAGCGATCGCGCCCTGACAGGGCTGTGCTCAATGACCGGTTGCATCCACAATCTCCTTCCCCAACCCCGGGGCGACGTTGCAGCGGCCTCGCCCAATGGAATGAGCGCGCCCGTTTGACCGGAGCGGGGTCCACGCGGGTAACGCGGTCCCCTGGACCGCAGACAACCCCCTGACTCACAGGTATTGGTAGATCCACTCTCCGAGCTGCTGTGTGACCGCGAGGGGCAGGATCCGCCACGTAGCTTGCGCGGCAGCCCGTACTCGCCCTCGGGACGCGACGACGTCCATGACGACGTCCTTGGGAGCGGGGTAGAAGTAGCGGTAGAGAGGCCGCGGCTCCGCGCCCCACTTCAACTTGTAGCGCGCCAAACCGTCGTCTCCGGGTTCCACTTCGCCCAGGTCGAACCGATGGTGTCCTTGCTCCCAGGCGGTGTGGATGGCCGTCCATTGGATCAGATCGTTCGGCCGCAGGGAGAGTGCGTCCTGACGATAGCCGGTGAAGGCGAACAACGTTGTCCGAGCGCAGGCAAAGTAGACGCATCCACCGAGCATCTGCGTACCGTTCGACGTGGGGAGCTCGGCCAGGAGGACCGACATCAGCCCCAGTGGTCTGAGCCGCTCCCAGGCCACGGTGAAGAAGCGGAACGACCGCGGAGGCACGCCGAGGCGACGCATGGTCGTGAGGTACAGGTGATACCAGTCGCGCAGCTCGTCGCGCGTTTGCACCTCCCGCGTGACCACCCCATTCTTGAGCGCCTTCTTGACCGCCCGTTTGATCCGCTCGCGATGCCGAGCCGAACTGAAGGCGGGTGGCTGCGGCGGACTGGGCAGGTCCACGATGTAGGTTGGATCCCACTGGACCGGCACCAGCCCGGGGATGTCGGTGCTCAGGTCCGGCGCGTCCGCCTTGATCAGGAGCCCCTGGTGTCCGTCGGCTCCGGCACGTTCCACCGCGGCGCGGAGGAGGGCGGCCGTCGCTGCGCGGCTGGTTGTCAACGGACCACACACTGGAGTGTGCGGCAGGGAAACCAGGCGCCGTCCGCTGAGCAGCCCTCGCTGCGAGAACAGCGGCAAGACGCCGTGCAGGTTCCCGGCTGCGTCTTCGCAGGCGAGATGAGCCGGTCGGTAGCCATACGTCTCTGCGATCACTTGTGACCAGGCCGGGTGATGATACAGATGGCCTTCGGGATGAGCAGTCACGAATTCCGCCCACCGCCGGTCCGTCTCGGCGTCGATCTCCACGACGCGGAGCCGTGTTGCCGGATCGTTGTCCGCTTTCATCCCTTGCGCGGCGGAGCCGTACTGCCCCTCCGCGCTGGCGATCGCGACATCATCCCACGCAGGGTGGTTACTTGACACGGGATTCCTCCAATTCCACGCTGCGCGAGACGTCGACCGTTCGAAGTCCCCTCCTGTCGAGGGTGCAGAGGATCGACTCCCCGGCGGTGACGTGGTCGCCTGGCCGGACGTTCACGCGCAGCCCCTCGACCGCCGGCAGCACCAGATCGACCTGCGACCCAAGCCGGATCACGCCGATGCGCTGTCCCAAGGTGACGTCCTGGCCCTCTCTGACGAACGAGGCGATCTGGCGAACCAGGCGCGAGGCGATTTGCACGACCGCGACCTGGAGGGGGCCGTTCTCGATGACCGTCGTGACGCGCTCGTTGGCGAAGATCATGTGCGGATCCCGCAGCGAGCCGAACAGACCGGGGAAGCGTTGCAGCGACACGATGCGGCCCGCGATCGGCGCGCGGTTCACGTGCACGTCCAGGAAGCTCATGCCGATGCCGATGACGATGGCGTGTTGCATCTGGAGCGGGGTTCCTGTCAGTTCTCGCAGGGTGTAGCTCCGGCCCTGTTTGGTGGCGATCGGCAGTTCGCCGTTCGACGACCGGTGGACGTAGAGGACCGTGCCGTCGGCCGGGCTCACGATGACGTCGTCGCGGTCGGGGGCCACGCGCTCCGGGTCGCGATAGAAACGGTAGGCGAGCACGGCGAAGGCCCCGGTGAGCGTCGACACCGTGGTGAGCACGGCGCAAACGCGTCCATTGAGCGCGAGGACATTGCCCAGCGCGGTCACCAGGGCGGCCGACACGGTCGCCAGTACGGTGACGGCCGCCGCGGTGCGGCGCATGCCGAGCTGCCACTTCCAGGCCAATGCGAGCGCGGTGCCGAGGGCAGCGAGGCCTCCGGCCACGAGGTGGTAGATCATGTTCTAGAACCCCCGCTTGATGGCTTCGTACGGGATCAACGCGAGTTCGAAGATCCCGGGAAGGGGATCCTCGCGTGCGAAGACCGACTCGATGTGGATGCCGCGCAGCGAGCGCAGATACGAGCGCAAGGAGAGCGTCCCGTCCTTGATCTCGACGGCACCGGTCGGCAAGTCGGTCACCAGCCGGATCCATCGGATCCCCGGTTGGGCCCGGCAGGGCTCGACCGGGAGTCCAACCTGATCGGCGTACAGGAGGTACGGGAAGTCGACGCCTGCCCGTTGCCCCAGGGTGTGGTAGCCCCAGGCGCGTGCGTTGATGTCGAGGAGCTTGTACTGCCCGTCGCGCGGGTCGAGCTTATACTCCATCTCCACGAGCCCGTAGAAGTTGACGTGGCGTAGAAAGCGTTCGGACAACTCCTCGAGGAGTGGGATATCGACCGTCTCGGCCAGGGTGCTTGCCCGGCCGAACTCCGGCGGGTGCTGGCGCCGGCGCTGGGCGACCATACTGCCGATCGCCTGTCCATCCTTGTAGAAGGCACAGTAGGCGAATTGGTGGCGCCCGTCTCCCGGTATGAGTTCCTGCACCATCGCTTCGCCGGGCCCGACCAGCGCCGCGGCCTGCTGGAACTTCTCGCGCAGCTCCTCGCGCGTGTCCGCGCGCCAGGCTTTAGCCTTCGTCGCGTAGATGAAGTGCTCCTTGATGGCCGGCTTGATCGCGACCGGCAGCTCGACGTTCAGCTCATCGAGCTCCGCAACGTCCCGAGGGCACCAGGTGCGCGGTGCCGGGATGCCGAGCTGGCCGGCCATCTCGTAGGTCCGGCGCTTGTCCCAGATCCACTGCACACTTTCCCAGCCCGGGCTCGGCACGCGGTACTGGGCGCTGAGCTGGTCGCGGTAGCGTGCGAACGCGGCGACGTTCTCGTCGCGCGTCGGGTAGAGGATCCAGCCGTCCAGCCCAAGTCGCCGTCCGACGTCGAGCACCGTCTCGACCGCACGCTGCTCGTCGAGGAGGTCGGGGACGCGGACGTGGTGCGTGGTGTACCGGGAGACCCGGCTGACGGAGATTTCGTCGTCGATGACGCACACCGGGATGCCTCGACGCCCGAGGCTCCGGACAATGCCGAGCCCGGGGAAGTTGCCGCCGACCACGACGGCACCGACCGTCTCGGTGTTCGGTCGTCCAGCAGATCGGTTCCGGCGTGGCTCGGTGTACGCTGGATTATCCGCCGCCTGTCGTTCGACGGTGCTCGCAACGCCCCGTTCCGCTGCTGTTTGGTCCAACCTGGTGCGCTCGGTCACTCCCTGCTCGCCCTTCCAACCTGTTCGTCGCGTCCGAGACGTCTGCCAAGCCACCTGCGCTAGTGGCGGTCGCTGGCAGCCAACTGCCGCCGGGATGCAGCCCGTGTAAAATCGCGGCGATCCCCGAGCAGCGCGTCGTGCTCGCGGCTGTAATACGTGGCGAGCGATTCGTCCTGCGGCCGCGGGGTGATGCGGTCGGCGAGCGGCATCGTCTGCTGGAAGAGCGTCCAGCCGTACTCCAGTGCACGGAGGTAGACGTCTTGGACTTCGTCAAACTCGGGATAAATTGAGTACTCCACCTGAGCAATGATCGGCCCGTCGTCGATTCCCGACGTGATCTCGTGGATGGTCACGCCGTGCTTCCGTTCGCCGTTCTTCAAAGCCCAGTTGATGGGCGACACTCCCCGGTACCGCGGGAGCGGGCCGTTGTGGAGATTCCAAATCCGCTCGCACTTGGCGATGAACCACGGGCGGATGATGTGCCCGTAGAAGACGGACATCGCCAGGTCGACGTGCCAGGACTCGTCGTGAACCCCCTCGATGTCGCGGTAGTGGCCTGAGGCCACGACGGGCACGCCGTGCTCGCGCGCCCACTCGGTCAACGAGTCGGTCCAGGTCGGCTCGGGAATCACCGGGACGACCTGTGTCAAGTGGTAGTCGGGACTCCGATAGAACCAGTCGGCGATCCGAATCGCCAGCGTGCCCTTCCCGAGCACGATGACGGTTCGCGGTCGACCGGCTTGCGTGTTCATGGCCCTGTTGGACACTGGTCCTCCCCTTCGGCTCTTGCATGGGTCGAGAGGGAACAACGGTTCTGAGCACCTGTACACCGGGGGTGCCGGTGCTGTGGGTGCTGACCGTCTACTACCCAGTGAGCCTAGTTGGGACGGATGAACTCTGGCTTACCCGACACAGCCAACAACCTAACATTCTTGGAACACTGTCAAGAACGCAGACGCTGCCGCGTCCATACAGGGGGTGAGGAGCGCCCAGAGGGTGCGGATTCGACGCAATAGCACACTGTCCCGAGTCGCCTGGTGGACGAGCGAGGCCGACCGGTGGGTGGAGCAAGTCGGCGTGGTCGCGCTTCCGGGCTAGTGGCGTCGTTTGGCGTCTAGTCGTCAGATGCCTCGTGTTAACCTCGATCCCCGAGCTCGCCGGCCCCTCCGGCCGGATGAAGGCGAACATCGCCTCGGATCGTAGGTTCGGGGCCGTGCGCACTCCTGACGGCCGGTAGCAGCGCTCCCGTCAGCGACCTTGGTGCGCGGGCGGTCACGGTGGCGCCGCTCCTGTCACATATGGGTGTAGACATGTGCCGACGCCCGGTCCCAGCCGCCGGGGCTTGCCACCGAAAACCCCGGGGCGCAGGATCAGATGTGCACGCCGGTTGGCGCACGCTCGGCGCATTCGTCCCGTCAAGACGGGTGCGGCGATGGCGCCCGCGGTCACCGGGAGTACCACCAGCACGATGGGGGAGTGTTGCGAGCACTCGGTGTGCCACGAATGCTGAACGGAGTCTCAGCCACCGCCTCCGTCGGCGGCTCGCGCAGGAACGGGCGCGATCTCTTGCCGGAGAGGCGGCGGGCCGTCATCCCCCTTGCCGAGCCGGCTACTCAACGGAAACACGCCACGAAGTGGAGTGGTGCGCCGCTCAGTGAATCCGCGGGGTCGTGTGCGGTGGCCAGCAACACGATGCCACGGCACCCACGGTGTCGATTTCGTCCGAGGCCGATCGACTATCTAATGAGACCGCTAACTTCAGTGGCGACGGTACTGCCGGAGCCTAGCGATTCGGAGCGGAGCATGGCCCAGTCAATCACCCCGTGCCTGTGGTTCAACGGTCAGGCAGAGGAAGCCACGAACTTCTACGTGTCGGTGTTTCCCAACTCCGAGGTGCTCGAGGTCACCCGGTACACCGAGGTGGGGCCGGGCGAGCCGGGTTCCGTCGTGACAATCTTGCTCAGGATCAACGGCCAGGAGTTCCTGGCGCTCAACGGCGGGCCGGAGTTCACGTTCAACGAGGCTGTTTCGTTCATTATCGACTGTGCATCGCAGGAAGAGGTCGACTACTACTGGGAGAAGCTAACCGCGGATGGCGGCGAGCCGGGTCCTTGTGGCTGGTTGAAGGACAAGTTCGGGGTGTCCTGGCAGGTCGTCCCGTCGATCCTGAACGAGTACCTCCAGGATAAGGACCGCGAGCGGGCGAACCGCGTGATGTCGACGATGCTCAAGATGTCGAAGCTCGACATCGCCGAGCTTCAGCGCGCCTACGAGGGCCGATAGGCAAGGGGCCGCGTAGGGTCCACCCGCCGCACGGCTCGTTCACCGCACGCGCCGAGGGCAGGGCCGCACAGTCCGAGACCGCCCGTGATCGGACAGGCCATTGCGGCCTCGTTCGGCGGCACGCGAGGGACGGCAGGCGGTTCCGGCTGCTTCCAGACAACAAGACGGCGACCCATCCGGGTCGCCGTCTCTGGGTTCTTGCGGCGGGAGCGACGGGATTCGAACCCGCGATCTCAGCCTTGACAGGGCTGCATGTTAGGCCACTACACCACGCCCCCACGCCGTTGGCCCATACTCTACCATGTTTTTCCCCGTCGTGCCCGCGCCTGTCGGGCATGGAGCGCCACAGAGCGAGCCGACGGTGCCGCCTCTGGTCCGAGCGCCTGGCTCGACCACACGTCGCGGCAAACAACACAGCGACCCGCGTGGGTCGCCGTGCGAGATGCTGTCTGGCGGAAGCGACGGGATTCGAACCCGCGATCTCAGCCTTGACAGGGCTGCATGTTAGGCCACTACACCACGCCTCCAAGCCAACCGGCGGGAATGGTACCACGGCTCTCCCGGGGGTGTCAAGAGAAATCGCCGTCCTGGCGCGGGAACGCGGGACCAGCACGACCCAGTACGTACGTTGCGGACGCTCACGACGCAGCGGTCCGGGTTCGTCCGAGGAGGGCGAGGACGATGTTCGCCTCCTGTCGTCCGACTGCCCCGGAGACGACCAGCGCGCCCGCATAGGCGACGCAGGCTGCGATGGTTGCCGGGATCGCCCCGAGGCGCCAGGTGAGGAGAAGCACGGCACCCATCGCAACGGAGGCAAGTGCCGGCCGGAACGCAATGTCGGACCAGTTGAGCCGCCCGACGTAACGCCGCACCGCGACCCCGAGCGTGCCGAAGATGACGACTTCGGTAGCAACGGTCACCGCCGCCGCCCCGTAGATCCCGTACCGCGGCACCAGCAGGAGGTTGGCTCCCAGGTTGAACACCACCGCAGCGGCGAAGGCCCCGGTGATCGACCGCTGGCGGTCCACCGCGATCAGGACGTATTGGGTTACGCCATTGACATAACTTAACGGCAGGAACCAGATGAGGACGCGCAGCGCGCTGGCGGAGTCGGGGAGGAACTCAGCGCCGCCGAGGATGTCGATCAGGAGCGGCGCCAGCGCGACCGTGCCGAGCGTCATCGGCCAGGCGATGATCAGCATGAACTTGATCGCGAGCCGGTAGCTGTCGATCAGTCGCGTCTGATCGGACGTGGCGTAGCGCGACAAGATCGGGAAGACGGCGAGGGTGAAGTAGGTCGGAACCAGGAGGACCGTGTTGATGAACTTGTAGGCGGCGTCATAGACACCGAGCGCGTGGTCGCCGCGGGTCGCCTGGATGATGAACACGTCGGCCCGGAAGAACAGGTTTACCAGGAGCGAGTTCAACAAGAGCGGCCAGGAGAGCGTGATCAACCAGCGCGCTTCGGTTCGGGTGAGCCGCCACTCAGGCCGCACACCGAGGTGTCGCAGCGCAACGTGGTAGGCGAGCGTGGACACGGTGGTCGTCACCAACGCCACGAGCGCAAGGCCGACGACACCGAAGCCTGCTACCAAGGCCGCCAGCCCGAGGCAGAAGCGGAAGAGGTTTGTGGCGACATTGAGGGCGGCGGGCAGCTCCATTCGCTCATGGGCGTTGAAGATTGAGTTGATCGCCTCGGTGTAACTGCCGGGGACGAGCGAGAGGGTCAGCAGGCCGATGGCGACGGCGCTCGCGCGCGAGAGGTCGAACAGGTGCGTGCCCCCGACGGTGTAGGTGGCAACCGGGGGAACCAAGGCGACCAGCACGACGATACGGAGTAGTGTGCTGGCCCCAAGCAGGCGCCCGGCACGATCGGGTTCACGCGCCGCTTCGCGCGTGACCAGAACGCTGAGGCCGAAGTCAGAGATCGTCTTGAGGTACAGCCACGCCACGACCGCGACCGCGTACTGCCCATTGGCCGTGGCACCGAGGAGGCGGAGCACGAAGGCCGCGAAGACCAGGTCCACCGCGCGGTTGGCGAGCTGCCCGACAATCGGGGCGGCGCTGTTCTTGGCTAATCGCTGCACGGTGTTTCCGGAGATGCGGTCGATGCCGGGGATGCCGACCCGCGCGAGCGCGAAGAGCAGGGTCGCAAAGAGGGCGGCACCCGCCAGGAGTGCCGCCGAGGTATAGGGCCAGTCTACGAGCGCGTCGGTCATCGTGCGGCGTAGATCTCCTGTTGCCTACCGGCCGGACGAAACGCGGTAGACGATGGCGAGCGCGACCGTTGCCATCATGCAGGCGAGCAGCAGGTAGGCGATGACGGCGATCAAGATGATGGATCGACTCGCGCTGCTGCTTGGGCGGCGCGGCTCAGACGGCGCCGGCTCGTTGTTGGGCGGTTCGGGCAACTGCTCGTTCACCGCTCTGCCCTCACTCGTCGGTACAGCGCCAGGTGCGCATCGGCGGCAGCCTCCCAGGTGAACTGTGCCGCCCGCTCGCGGCCGCGGCGCACGAGCTCATCGCGCAAGGCGTCATCTTCCAGCACGCGACACATCTGTTCCGCAAGCTTGTCCGCGTCGCCCGCCGGTACCAGCAGGGCGGCATCGCCCGCGACCTCGGCAAGGGCACCGTGGTCGCTAGTAATCACCGCAGCCCCGCTCGCCATCGCCTCGACCACGGGGAGGCCGAACCCCTCATACCACGAAGGATAGACGAGCGCGGTGCTCCCGGCGTAGAGGCCGGGGAGCAGCCGGTCGTCGATGCGAGAAAGTAGGCGGACCGGTAGTTTGCGCGCGGCCGCGTCGATGTCAGCCACGATGGGATCGGCCAGCCAGCCATGCCGCCCGACGATGAGTAACGACACCTCGGGATGGGCCGCATACACCTTCTCGAATGCCGTGAGGATTGTGCGATGGTTCTTCCGTGGCTCGATGGTGCCGACCGTGAGGAAGTACGGGCGCCGAACTTCGAGCTGGGCATGGACGCGATGGATTTCATCGGGTGCCGGAGGCTGGAAGCGAGGATCCACCCCGTTGGGGATGACGGTGATGCGCTCGCGCGGCGCGCTGTAGTGCTCGACCAGGTCGGCCGCGGTCGTCTCTGAGACTGCAATGATCCCCGCGGCTCGCTCGAGTGCGCGGGGCACCGCCTGCATCAGGTAACGGCGGAGGGCAGGGTGAGCGTATTCGGGTGTGACGATGTAGCTGAGATCGTGGATCGTGACGACCGCCGGCGCGCTGGTCGGCGGGATGACGAAGTCGGGGCCGTGGACGACGTCGACGGAGCCGATCAGGTGCTCAAGCCGGACCGGGGCGTGGAGCCGGTGCCACGCGCCCGTTAGCACGCGCTCCGGCAGGGGCACCCTCCGGAGCTGCACACGACCGTTATCCCACGAAGGCGGATCTTCCGGCTCGGCATCCCGCGCATACCACAGAACCAGTTCTTCGTCATCCCCGAGGCGCTGCGCGACGGCGCTGACGAGGCTCCGCGTGTAGCGTCCGATTCCCGCTCCCTGCCGGATGGCAGGGGTATAGTCAATCGCGATCCTCATACCTGCCTCACCGCCATCGCCAGCGGGTGATGAGATAGAGAACCGCCCCGACGGCGATGACGCTCCAGTACGCCACGACCCGGTCGAGGAGTGCCACCGACGCGGCGGTTTGGTGGAACACCCCGAAGAGGGTCAGCGCACCCACGATACCCAACTCGACAAATCCCAGGCCAGCGGGAGTGACCGGGACGACGGTCAGAAGGCTGGCGAGCAGCGCGACGAACAGGGCGGCAGCGATCGACACGCCCGCACCGACCGCCATGCTGACGAAGTAGAGGCGAACCCCCTCCAGCAGCCAGATGATCGCCGTGAGACCGAGCACCGTGGGGACGCTCCCGAACGAGCCGATTACCCCCTCTTCGATACGGACGTAGTGGTGCCGGAGGCGGGTGGGCACCAGGGCGCGCAGCCGATGACGGAAGCGCACGATGAACAGGAGTCCGGCGACCATGAGCACCGCCAACCCCGCAGCGAAGAACATCCACGACGTGATGGTGCGTGGGAGGTGGCGTCCAAACACGACGAAGCCGGACCCCACCAGGAGCGCGGCCAGTGTTGCCAGGTCGACCAACCGTTCGGCGAAGATCGTCCCGAGCGCGCCGCTGAACGACGTGCGCGCCCGCTGTTTGAGCAGGAACCCGCGGTAGGCATCGCCGAGCTTGGCCGGCACGATGCAGTTGGCGAACCATGAGAGGACGAAGATCGCGCTGAGACCGGGTAGCCCCGGCAGTGATTCGCCGTCCGGCGGGCGGATCTCCGCGCTCTCCAGCAGCGAGCGCCAGCGCGCCGCGCGGAAGCCGAAGGCACCGTAGTACGACGCGAACGCAAGCCCGAGGTAGAGCGGGTTTGCGTGCCGCATCTCGCTCAGGACCGCGCGAAGATCGAGGTCGAAGCGGGTGAGCATGAAGGCGACGATGGCGGCGGCGAGTCCGAACGAGATGAGTGTCTGCGGGCAGAGTACCCGCCGGAGCAGCGAATCGTCGCTCCAGCCGTTGTCGTCGGGCGGTATGGCGTCCCTGGGAGTGGCGCCGTTAGAGTCGGCGGCCGGTGTCGGGGCGGGTACGTGCTCCGAGTGTGTCTCATCGAGTCGTGGTGTTGTCCTCACGCGCTGTTCGTTCCCTCTTCCGCCTGCGCGACGCCGCTCCAAGGTGGATTGTAGAGGGCGAGCACGGCGAGCGCCCAGATTGCGGCGAGTTGAATGCCGAGGCTCAGGACATGCAGGTTCTCCACGACATTGTGCACCATCAGGGCCACCGTCACGCCGACCGCGCCCAGCCCGACCGCTCGGCTCAAGGCATCACGCGTTGTCCGGGCCGCCCTCAGCGCGATCGCCAGAGCGGTCCCGATGAGCCACAGGTATACGGCAAGGCCGAGCGTGCCAGTTTCGGCGGCGGCTTGGATGTAGTAGTTGTGCGCGTGGCCCGCGGAGGTGGGAAATCCGGGATGGACCTGGAAGTCGCGGAAACGACCGTTGAAATTCCCGACGCCGACGCCGAGGAGGGGTTCGGCTTGGAACATGGCGATCCCGGTTTGCCAGTGCGCCATACGCTCCACGGCCGCGAAGTTCTCCGGCGTCACGATAACCTGGCGCGCGTCGAAGAGCCGGACCTGGCTCACAAGCTGCTCGTAGCGTTCCTGCACCGCCTCGGGCGCGTAGCGCATGCCCCCCGTGAGCAGCACCACGGCCACGACGCCGGCGACGGCAACGCGGGCGATCGGCAGTCCTCGTGCCGACACGAGCAGCATCGCGAGGAGCCCGGCCGCGGTGCCCAGCCACGCGCCACGGGAAAAGCTGAGGACGATGCCGACCAAACCGGCCAGCGCACACACGGCCATCCAGAGGGTGAAGCCGGTCCACCAAATGACGCCCGCGCGTTCGGCGCGACTCGCCACCATCCCGTGCAGCCGGGTCTTCCGGTACGCGCGGAGTTGCTCAACGATTTGACCAAACCCCCACCCAGCCAATGCCAGCAGCAGGGGCGCGCTCAGCTCCAGGTAGGCGGCGTAGGTGTTCGGCTTACCGAAGCTGCCGTAGGCGCGGGACAGCCCGCCACCCGCGGCGAAACTCGCGGGGCCCAGCTCGAGGAGTGACTGGATCACCCCCGAGGTCGCCTGCCACAGCACTCCCGCGCCGATGGCAATCGGGATGGCCAGTGCCGCCCGCCGCGAGCGCACCACGTACAGGACCAGCACGAAGGCAAAGAGCGGTGTCGACCAGCGGTAGATTTCGGCAATGCCAGGGCGGAGGAACTGGGCGTCATGCAGCGACGCCACCATCACCAGCAGGTACGCGCAGTACGGCACCAGGATGCTCGACCACCGGATGGCCTCGCGCCGGGTGACCAGGTGGACGGCGAGCGCACCCACGGCCGCGCCCAGTGCGACCTTGGTAGCCGTCCATTCGACCCCGCCTGCACTGACGGCCCCCGTTGCCTGCACGGGGACCGACGCGACGAGGAAGACCGCCGCTGCGGCGGGGACGAGCAGGTAGAACAGTCCGGCGGCGACCGCCGGGATGGCCAGCAGGTCGAACGGTCGAGGCAGTATCAGGATAGCCAGAACAGCCGCGACGGCGAGCGCCCAGCCGAACAGCGTTGGGGCTGGCAGGCTGGGCAGCGGCTTAGCCGTCGAGAATCGCACGTGGATCCTGCCCTACGTAGCGACGGAAATAGGCGATCGTCTCCCGCAGGCCGTCATGGATCGGGATCGTCGGTTCCCAGCCTAGCAGGGTGCGCGCCCGGGTGATGTCAGGGCAGCGGCGCTCCGGGTCGTCTGGCCGGCGCTCCAGAAACTCGACTTCGGACGGGGAGTCGCACAGATCCAGGATGATCTGCGCCAGCTCCAGCACCGTCCGCTCGTCCGGATTCCCGAGGTTGATGACCTTCCCGCGCGCCTCGTCGCGATCCATCGCCAGGATCAGGCCGCGGACGAGGTCGCTGACGTAGCAAAGTGAGCGGGTCTGAGACCCGTCACCGAAGATCGGGAGCGGCTCGCCCCGCAGGGCGCGCATGATGAAGTTGGGCACCACGCGGCCATCCTGCGGGTCGTTGCGTGGTCCGTACGTGTTGAAGATGCGAACGATGCGAGCGTCCAGGTCGTAGCGGCGGATGAACTCCATGGTGATCGACTCGCCGAACCGCTTGCTCTCGTCGTAGCAACTGCGCGGCCCGATCGGATTGACGTTGCCCCAGTACGTTTCCGGCTGCGGGTGGACCAGCGGATCTCCATAGGCTTCCGACGTCGAGGTGAAGAGCAAACGTGCGCCGCTGCGTTGCGCGAGGCGGAGCAGGTTCAGCGTCCCGACCGAATTCACCAGGTGGGTCTCGATCGGGTGGCGCATGTAGCCCTCGGGGCTGGCCGGGCTTGCCAGGTGATAGATCTGGTCGGCCTCGATGTCGAGTGGCTCGATGACATCGTGCTCGATCAACGTGAATCGGGGATGCTCGAGCAGGTGGGCGACGTTTGCACGGCGGCCGGTAATGAAGTTGTCGACGGCGATGACTTCATGGCCGGCGGCCAGGAGCGCGTCACAGAGATGGGACCCGATGAAGCCAGCGCCACCGGTAACGAGTATCCGCACGCGATGCCTCCTTAGCCGGAATCACCGCCGGTTCGTCCGACCTCAAGGTCGATGATCGCAGTCACGAGCCAAAAGGCTAGCGCCAGACCAGGAAGGAAGTAGCCGTTGTCAACCAGCCCGTGGGTAGCGCCGGCAACGAGTGCGCCCAGAGCACCAAGTCCGAGCCGGGTCTGCTGGCCGACGATGCGGTGAACTCGGCGGACGAGCACCACGACGTAGGCTGCGGCTACGCCAAGGCCCATTATACCGAGCCGCAGCCAGAGGTCGAGGACAATGTTGTGAGGGTGTGAGGTGAAACGCTCCGGCCAGGCTTCGGGCAACACGTAGCGCGGGGCGTACTGGTAGAGGAACTGATCCAGCCCGACCCCGGTGATGGGGTGGTCGCGGATCATCGCCAGCGACGACTGCCAGATCGCGAGCCGCAGCGAGCCGCTGCCGCCGGAGAAGAGGCTGAGGATCCGATCGCCGGCCACCAGGACCAGGACGCCGCCTAACACGACGGCGCCGATCGCCAGTGCTCCGGCCAGGCGACGACGCCCGGCTAGCCAGGCGACGACGAGCAGGCCGGCGCCCGCCCCCAGGTAGGCACCGCGGGAGAAGGTGAGCAGCAGTCCCCCCGCACAGACCGCGGCCAGCGCCAGCCAGCGGGCATCCACGCGCGACCGGAAGGCGATGCCGAGCGCAGCGGCGAAGGGGACGACACGCTCCAGGTAGAGGCCGAGCGCGTTGGGATGCGGGAAGGTACCGCTGATGCGCACGACCCCCTCGACGGCCAGCCCGCTTCCGCTCAGTCCGTCCACGGCTGCGGAGACGGCGGCGAGTGCCGCCGCGCCGGCAAACAGCCAGGCGACGAGCCACCTGTCGGCGCGGTCCGTGAGGTACCAGCGAAGGAGGAAGGCAAACAGCACCGGTTCGAGGATGACCCAGCGATACTCCCGCAGGCTCTCGGCACGGTGGCTCGGATCAGCGACGGTGAACAGCGACAGAGTGCCGACCACCACGAGCGCGATCGCCACCGGACCGAAGCCGCTAAAGGCGAGGGTCCTAGCACGTCCCAGAGCCTCTTGCGCGACGGAGAAGCCGCCGCGGAGCAGGGTTTTGCCGGCACGCAGCGCGATACCCCCACAGGCCGTGGCAAGCAAGACCTCGGCGGGGTTGAACCGCAGCGACCCGAACGGAAGGGGCATTTCGATCAGCGCCAGGGACGCCGCGATCGCGGCGAGCACGCCGGGAGGATCAAGCGCGGCGATGCCGATGGCAAGCAAGAGGAGCGCGGCCACGACCGGTAGCGGCGGCTCGATGTAGAGGGAGGCGACGGCCAGCATGACCGCAGCGCTCGCGCCCCAGGTAGGGATCGGGAGCCTTCTCTCGGCCGCTTGACCTACCTCCGACGCCCGGGTGACCTTCACCGGCGACCTCCGGGTTGAGATTCCGTCAGAGAGGTAGGTGCCCAACCGAGCCGGTAGACCGCCTCCCAGGCAAGCCCGCGAAGCGCCACCACGAGGAGCAACAGCACCCCACCGTAGAACAGCGCGAAGGCCCAGGGGAAGGGGGTCTGCGCTTCAACGATGATGGCGGAGATCGCAAGTTGTCCCTGTGACCCGTTCGTGATGACCAGGTCGTGCTCGCCGTGCGCCAACCCGCTGGCGATCACGATGTCGCGATCCGCCGCCTTGCTTGCTCGCAGCCGCACGAAGCTGCCGAGTTCGTCCTGTTCCAGATCCGGCACCGGCTCGCCGTCCACCGTGATGTAGGCGCGGCTCGACTCGGGGCCGATGCGCGCCGTCAGCAGCACCTGCGTGCCGTGGACGCGCAGGCGGGCGACGGCGCCGGGCTGATCGGTGACGACGCTGGTGACATCGCCGAGTGGCTGGGTGTACCAGTCGCCGACGAGCTCGACCGGGGCGTCGACGACATGGTGCTGCCCCGGCGCGAGAATTCCCTCGCGCGCCGCGCGTTCGGGCCCTGGTACCCGGATCGAGGGGAGTGTCGCTTCCAGGTGGATACCCCAGAGGAGCGCGAGGAGCAGCACGGGCACGGCCGCAGCCAGCCGTCTGGCGGTCAGGCCCGGTCGGGGACGCCGCGGTGGGAAGTCGCGCGTCGGTTGAGCGTCGTCAGCGTAGTCGATCATCGTGTGCGTCGTCTCATCAAAATGATGGCGGCGGCGACTCCCGCGAGCCCCGCGAGCGCGTACGCGCCGAACTGAGTATAGGTCCGGCGGTACGCGACGGCGATGCCGTCGATCGCCAGCTCCGAGGCAGAGCCGAGGGTGAGCCGCACCCGATGCTCGGCCTGCGGTCGGTCACTGTCGAGTCCGGAGACGATCGGGACCTCGCGCGCACCCACTGGGAGGGAGCTCAGGTCGATGTAGGCGCGGCCGGCGCTGTCACGCTGGATGCCGGTTCCGGACGCCGGACGGCCGTCGACCTCCACGTACAGGCGCCCGCGGGGTGCAACGGGCGGGAGCAGAAGCGTCACCTCCGAGCCGTAGAACCGTAGCTCGATCGCCGCGCCGGGTTGGTCCGACCGGATGTACTGACCCCCCATGGCGCGGGAATCGCTGACCCGCGGCCAGGTGCCAAAGGCGATGATCGGCGCCTCCATTTCTCCGTAGACCCCGGGCAGGGCGAGCTGCCGGGCGGTGGCGTCGCGTTGAACGGTCAAGTAGGCCAGGCGCGGGGTGAACTCGACGTCGACAAGTCGGAAGTAGTAGAGCGGATCGCTCGGCGGGATGTTCCCGATCTGGCGGAAGTACCAGATGCTGACCGTCCCGACCCACGGGAGATGCTCGCGCATCCAGGCGATGCCCTCGGGGGTCCAGGCGGCCTGCTGCTCCTCGGTCACCCGCCGCCAGACGAGCCGGTCCGCATCCATCGTTTCCGGTGCCGCATTCCACCCGTACTCGTTGAGCCAGACCGCCTTGTGCTCGTCACCGAACTCGACCATGACCTCCCGTAGGAGCTCGATCCGGCGGACGTTGATCTGGTCGGGATCCGGTTCCGCCGTTGGAGGCTGGTCGAGGCCGTAGGCCGAAGCGGACATGATGTCGAAGTAGGCGCCCGCGCCGAGGCGGTAGAGCTCCCGCCAATAGTCCAGCTCGGGCATGGCGCGTTCGGAATGCTCGGTCGTCATCGCCATCGGCGCGCTGAGGATCACCACGTTGGGGTCCACCGCCTTCGCACGGCGGTACGCCGCTTCGAGGAGCCGGGCGTAACCGGCCGGGTCAACCTTGCCGCCCCATTCGACCGCCAGGTTGGGCTCGTTCCAGATCTGGATGAACTGGACCCGGCCGCGGTAGCGCTCGACGAAGGCCGCGACGAAGTTGGCGAAGTCCTCGGGGTCCGAGGGCGGAGTATTCGGCGTCGTGCCGGGGGGACGGGCCCACTCGGGGGTGTGGTCGAGCCGGGCGATGATGCGGACGCCGTAGCGCTCGGCGAGCGCGACGATCTCGTCGTACTTCTTCCAGGCGTCTTGCTGCCACTTCTGGTCCCAGTGGCTGCCGCGGGCGGGCTCGATCTCACTCCAGAGGAACCCCTGCTTGATCCACCCGATGCCCGCCGCCGCGATCATCTCCATCGTCTTTTCGCGCTTCCACGGCTCGACATCGTCGGCGAGAAAGGTGTTGACGCCGTAGGGATTGACCTGAGCGAAGGTCATCGTCTGGATCGGCGTCGGTCGCTCCTGGGTCATCGCCCAGGGTGCTCGAACGGAGAGGTTCCAGGTCTCCAGACCGACACTGGCGATCAGGAGAACGAGCGCGGTGATCGTGCCGGCGCAGGACCGGCGTGTGGTTCGATCGTCGGCCCGGATGTCGTGCTGTGGGGCTGCCGTGTGGCTCATGTGCCTCGCGTCCCAGGTCGCCGAGCACGCGCGGGCTGACCACGCATTCCCTGGCACCGGGCCGCCCCGGCACGGCTCGGAGTGGCGGCAGACGCGCGCCCGATTATAGCAGTCGCTCCCGGCGCGGACGGCACGAGGCCTCCAAATGGCGGGTACAATGACCGCGCGACCGGACCTGACTGAGGAGGAGGGCGCCATGGTGGATGAGCCGCGTGCGGTGATCGGGGTGATCGGCGGGAGCGGGCTCTATCAGATGCCCGATCTCACCGACGTGCAGGAGGTAGAGGTCGATACGCCCTTCGGTCCGCCGAGCGCTCCGCTGGCGATCGGAACGCTGGCGGGGGTGCGTGTCGCGTTCCTGCCGCGGCACGGGCGGCATCATCAGCTTCACCCGTCGCGAGTCCCGGCACGGGCCAACTTCTGGGCGCTGAAGGCAGTCGGCGTGCGCCGCGTCATCTCCGTGAGTGCCGTGGGCAGCCTGCGCGACGACATCCACCCGCTCGACCTCGTCGTGCCCGATCAGGTCGTGGATCGGACCGTCAATCGTCCTCGAACGTTCTTCGATACGGCTCCGGTGGTCCACGTGGAACTGGCCGACCCGTTCTGCCCGGAGGTGCGCGCGGCGCTGGTGACGGCTGCCAAGGCGGTTGCGAATCGGGTACACGATGGCGGTACCTACCTCTGCATCGAAGGGCCGCAGTTCTCGACCCGCGCGGAGTCGGAACTGCACCGGCGATGGGGCATGGATCTGGTCGGCATGACGGCGATGCCGGAGGTCCGCCTGGCGCGCGAGGCGGAATTGTGCTTCGGGATCCTGGCGTTGGTGACCGACTACGACGTCTGGCACGAGAGTGCCGAGGATGTCAGCGTGGCGCAGGTGATCCAGAACCTGCACCGGAACGTCGAGACGGCGCAGGAGGTCTTGCGCGCCGTCATCCCCTCGCTTGCAACGGAACCCGCGTGCACGTGCGGCACTGCGCTGCAGCACGCGATTGCGACGGCTCCGGAAGCGGTCCCTCGGGAGACGCGGCAACGCCTCTCGCTGCTCCTCGGCCGGTACCTCCCAGTTGAGCCGACCGGTTGACCCGATGCCGCAGCGTGTAAGATTCCCGGCTGCAGCCACCCGAGCCCGGTGGTGGGGGTGGCGTCGGTCAATCTGACGGGAAGGATTGTGCCGCGTGCTGGCGGCATTGCGCCGATTCCGCTTCACCGAGTTTCAGTTGCTCGTCGTGCCGTCCTTGATGGCCATCGTCGGGCTGCTGACCATCTTCTTGACTCGGACGGGCACCGTCGAGTGGACCTGGCGAGACATCTGGGTCAGCCTTGCCTACGTGGCGATGCTGATCGGTATCAGCGCCTGGCTCAGCATCTCCGGCTTCAAAGGGGATCAGGTCCTCTTCCCGATCGTGGCAATGCTCGCCGGGCTTGGGTTGCTCATGACCCAGCGCCTGCAACCGGTCCTGGAGGCCAGGGGAGCCGCCTGGGCTCGCCTCCCGGAGCGTCAGTTGATTTACCTGGCGATGGGGCTGGTGCTGTTCTGGGGCATGATGACCTTCGTCCGCCAGCTCGACTGGCTGCGGCGGTATAAGTACACCTGGGCCTTCGCCGGCGTGCTGTTGATGGTGATCACCTTCATGTTCGGCCAGGAGATCAACGGCGCGCGGCAATGGCTCGACTTGGGGATCGTCACGATCCAACCGGACGAGATCGTCAAGCTCATCCTCGTCGTCTTCCTGGCGGCCTATCTCGACGACCACCGGGCAGCGATCAACACCGTCTGGCGCGTCGGACCGCTGAACTTGCCGCCGATCCCGTACCTGCTGCCGATGGTGCTGATGTGGCTTATCGCCGTGGGGACCGTGGTGCTTCAGAACAACCTCGGCAGTGCCTTGCTCTTCTTCGGGATCTTCCTCGTCATGCTCTACGTCGCCACGGGGCGGACGCTCTACGTCGTCGTTGGGTCCGCGTCGTTTGCTGCGGCGGTCTACGTCGCCTACCAGCTCTTCGGCCGGATCGCCGACCGGGTGCAGAACTGGATCAATCCGTGGGTGGATCCCTGGGGCACGGGTCTGCAGCCGATCCAATCGGACTACGCGATGGCCGCCGGGGGCCTGTTCGGGACAGGTCTCGGGCACGGGTATCCCCAGTTCATCCCCGTCGTTGAAACCGACTACATCTTCGCCGTCATTGGGGAGGAGCTGGGCCTCCTCGGGACGATCGGCGTCCTCTGCCTGTACCTGCTGCTGATTGGGCGTGGCTACCTCATCGCGCTCCGGGCGGAGGACGGGTTTGCCCGGCTCCTGGCGACCGGACTGACGACAATCATTGCGCTCCAGACGCTCATCATCGTCGGCGGTGTGGTCCGCCTGATCCCGCTGACGGGTGTGACCTTGCCGTTCATCAGCGCGGGGGGTAGCTCGCTCCTCGCCAACTTCATCATCGTCGCTTTGCTGCTACGCACCAGCGACCCTGAGTGGAGGCGAGGATGAGGCTGTTCGTCCGTGCCGTGGCGCTGGTCGCCGCGGCGCTCGTGGTTGCCTACGGGTTCTTCGTGCTCGACCAGGAACAGCAGGTCGAGTGGCTCGGGGTGGTCGCGGTCGCCTTCTTCCTCCTGGTGCTTGCGCTCTGGCCATCGTTCCCGGCTGGTGGGGGAAACAGCTTCGAGCGGTCGTTGACGCGGACGGCGTCGGTGGTGTTCGCTGTCTTCGTTCTCGTCAGCGTCCAGTTGGTGCATCTCCAGGTGGTCGATGCCGACGAGATCGGTTCGCGGACCATGCCGACAGCAGAGGGCACGGTCATGGACCCGCGACAGGCGATCGTGTCGGCTCGGGTGGCGCGCGGTCGCATCCTTGCGGCCGGGGGAGAGCCGATCGCGGACACAGTGATCAATCCGGATGGGACGTGGCGGCGGGAATACGGGGATCCCGCGGCCACCTACCTGGCCGGGTTCTACTCGCCCCTCGCGTACGGCTTGAGCGGCCTGGAGCAGACCTACAACGCCTATCTCCGGGGTGAGGAGGGGGGCAACCCGTTCACCGAGTGGCTGGACGGTATCCTGCACCGCGAGCGCCGCGGCTACGACCTCGAGTTGTCGATCGATCTCGACCTCCAGCGCCGGGCCCACGAGCTGCTGGGCGATCAGTCAGGTGCCGTCGTGTTGATGGATGCCAAGACGGGCGCCGTGCTCGCGATGGCGGGCTCACCAACCTACGACCCGGCCCGCCTGTACACCAACGCCGGGCCGGATTCCGACGCCCAGATCCAAGCGGCTGAGGCGTACTGGGCGGAACTGACGCAGCCGGGCAGCTCCGCGCTCTTGACGCGCCCCACGCAGGGCCTCTACGCGCCCGGCTCGGTCTTTAAGACCGTGACCGCAGCAGCGGCGATCGAGACGGGCGTGGCGGCGCCAGATACCGTCTACCGCGACGAAGGTGCGCTGACCGTCGACGGACGGGTCATCCCTGAAGAGAACCGCCCCGACCCCAACCGGGTCAGCTACACCCTCGATGAAGCGTATGCCTGGTCGCTCAACGTCGTGTACGCGCAGGTCGGGCTTCAGCTCGGAGCGGAGCGGCTGAAGCAGTACGCGACGCGCTTCGGGTTCGAGCAGGAGATCCCGTTTGACCTCCCGGTGGCGGTGAGCCAGATCTCGCAGGACGAGGGGTTCCTCAACAACCGCGCGGCGCTGGCCGACACGGCATTCGGACAGGGGCAGCTTTTCGTCACGCCGCTGCAGATGGCGCTCGTCGCCGACGCGGTGGCCAACGGCGGCGAGATGATGCGGCCGTACCTCGTCCAGCGGGTCAGCACGTACGACGGCAAGACGCTCCAGACCCGTTCGCCGGAGGTCTGGAAGCGCGCGATCTCCGAGGACACCGCCGCCGTCCTGCGGGACATGATGGTGCATTCGGTACAGAACGGCTGGGCGAGTGATGCCGCGATCCCGGGCTACCTCGTGGGCGGCAAGACGGGGACGGCTGAAGCGGGCGGTGGCGAGCCGCATGGCTGGTTTATCGGCTTCGCGGGCAAGCAGGAGCCCGAGTACGTGGTCGCGGTCATCGTCGAGCACGGCGGCGTCGGCGGAACCTCGGCGCTTCCGATCGGCCGCGAGATGCTCCGGGCGGCCCTCGAGCGGTCGGGCGAGTAGTCGCCAATCGGTTCCTTCTGACCAACCGGGAACGGCCAAATCTGCGCTCCCTACGGGCCTATCGGGGCCTCCCCGACGGGCCCGATTTTGGTATGCAGACAATGATCCTGGTATAATTGGCAAGTGCGGCAGGCTTGGGAGGTCGGGGAGTGAATATCAGCCGATCGGTGTTTGAACGTCTCGTCGTTCAGGCGCTCGATGACCTTCCGGAAGAGTTCCTGGCCGCCCTGGACAACGTCGATGTCGTGATCGAGCGCGAGCCAACCCGAGAGCAGCGCCTGGCGGCGGGGGTCGGTGGAGGAACCCTGTTCGGGCTCTACGAAGGCGTACCGCAGACCGAGCGCGAGGGGTACGGGTTCGTTCTGCCGGACAAGATCACGATCTTCCAGGGACCCATCACCCGCTACGCCCGCACGCACGCCGAGGTTCGGGAGATCGTGCGGGATACCGTGATCCACGAGCTTGCCCACCACTTTGGCATCTCCGATGAGCGGCTCCGCGAACTGGGCCGCTACTGAGGAGGAGACGGAGCCCACGTGCAGAGTCAACGGCGACCGAGCGAGGCGGACAACCAGAAGCTGCCGGGCATCATCGACACGTTCGGCGAGGCATTCGCTCTGGTCGTCCAGCGCCCATACTTGGCGCTCGTGCCGGTGCTCCTCGATCTCTACCTCTGGCTCGGTGTGAGTCTCTCCGTAAAGCCCTTGGCCGACGAGGTGGAGCGGTGGCTTCGTTCACTTCCCGACGTCAACGCTGAGGCGGTCGATCAGGTCGTGCGATTCGGGGAGAGCTTCGACCTCGTCTCTCTGCTCGGTGTGAGCATTCCGACGCTGGTCGGCCAGCTCGGTCACAGTGCCGTCGCGGCGGTCGGTGACCACCTGTGGCTGACGGATCTGCCGTGGTGGTCGATTCCACCGCTGGCGGCTGCGCTGGTGGTCGCCGGGCTGATCGTCGGCACGCTCTACCTCACCGGCGTGGCGTACGTGGTACGGGCGCAGCCCTTCAATAGGCGGTTCTGGCGGGATGCGGGCCGTAACGCCATGCGGATGCTTGGGTTCGTGGTCATCACGATCCTCGGCGCAATGCTGCTGATCTTGCCGGTCATCTTCACCAGCGTGGTGCTGATGGTGATCGGGATCAATGCGGTGCCGCTCCTGGTTCTGCTGGCGTGGTCCGCGGGGATGTGGCTGTTCTTCCTGCTGTTCTTCGCGCAGTACGCCATCGTCGTCTCGGATGTTGGACCGCTGCGTGCCATCTACCTCAGCTACAACGTGGTTCGGCGGAATGTCTGGAGCGCGGCTGGATTCATCATCGTCTATTTCGTGATCAGTAACGGCGTGCCCGTGGCCCTCAACCTCCTCACCAGTTCGCCGGTGGGCGTGGTGCTGGCCATGGGCGGGAACGCCTTCATCGCAACCGGGGTCATCGCTGCGGCGATGCTCTTCTATCGGGACCGGGCGCGAGCGCTGGGCCAACCCGGTCCACTCTCTAATGCCCCGGCCGGCCCAGCGAGTTGAAAGGTCGTAGTTTCGTGGCAGAAGCACTTCTTTCCAAGTACGACGCGTCAAGCATCCAGGTGTTGGAAGGGCTGGAAGCCGTTCGACGTCGCCCCGGTATGTACATCGGGACGACCGACATCCGTGGCCTCCACCATCTCGTGTATGAGATCGTCGACAACAGCGTCGATGAGGCCCTGGCAGGGTACTGTGACCGGATCGACGTGACGATTCACGCCGACGGCGCGGTGACGGTCGTCGACAACGGCCGCGGCATTCCGGTGGATGTTCACCCGAAGCTGGGGAAGTCGGCGCTAGAGGTCATCATGACCGTGCTCCACGCCGGCGGGAAGTTCGGCGGCGGCGGATACAAGGTGTCCGGCGGCCTCCACGGCGTCGGCGCGTCGGTGGTCAATGCCCTGTCGGAGTGGGTCGTCGTCGAGGTGCGTAAGGACGGGAAACTGTACCGCCAGCGCTACGAGCGGGGGCGGCCGGTCACGCCGGTGGAGCAGGTCGGTGAGGTCGGGCCAGACGAGCACGGCACCAAGACGACGTTCAAGGCGGACGCCACGATCTTCGACTCGATCAACTACAACTTCGACACGCTGATGCAGCGCTTCCGGGAGATCGCCTACCTGACCAAGGGGCTCCAGATCACTTTCCGGGACGAGCGCACCGACCGCGAGATGTCCTTCTACTTCGACGGGGGGATCGTCTCGTTCGTGCGGCACCTCAATCGCCGAAGGCAGGTGCTCCAGCCGCGGCCGTTCGCCGTCTCGCGGGAAGTGAACGGCAACCTGATCGAGGTGGCGCTGCAGTACAACGACGGCGTGGCCGAGTCGACGTACACCTTTGCCAACAACATCAACACGATCGACGGTGGGACGCACCTCACCGGATTCAAGGCCGCGCTGACCCGGACGATCAACGACTACGCGCGGCGGGCCGGCTTCCTCAAGGAGACGGATGAAAACCTCAGCGGTGAGGACGTCCGCGAGGGGTTGACGGCCATCGTCAGCGTCAAGCTGCCCGAGCCACAGTTCGAAGGGCAGACCAAGGGGCGGCTCGGGAATGCCGAGGTGGCGGGCCAGGTCCAATCGGTGGTGAACGACGCGCTGGCAACCTACCTGAACGAGAACCCGCAAGCGGCCCGCCGCATCGTGGACAAGTGTGTGACCGCGGCGCGTGCCCGGGAGGCAGCCCGCAAGGCGCGCGAGCTGGTGCAGCGCAAGGGTGCACTCGACACGCTCAGCCTCCCGGGTAAGCTCGCCGACTGCCAGGAGCGTGATCCGGCGCGGGCCGAACTCTACATCGTCGAGGGTGATTCCGCAGGCGGTTCCGCCAAGCAGGGACGTGACCGGCGGTTCCAGGCGGTCCTGCCGCTGCGCGGGAAGATCCTGAACGTCGAGAAGGCACGCCTGGACCGGATGCTCCAGAATGAGGAGATCCGTGCGCTCATCACGGCGCTCGGCACGTCGATCGGCGACCAGTTCGACGCGTCGAAGCTGCGCTATCACCGGATTATCCTGATGACCGACGCCGACGTCGACGGGGCGCACATCCGGACGCTGCTGCTGACCTTCTTCTTCCGCCATCTTGAGAGCCTGATCGTCGACGGGCGGCTGTTCATCGCCCAACCGCCGCTCTATCGCCTCCAGTCGGACAAGGAGATCCACTACGTCTACTCCGATGCGCAGCGCGACGAGATCATCGCCGCGGGCGGCCCGAACAAGACGTGGGAGATCGTCCGATACAAGGGCCTGGGCGAGATGAACCCGGAGCAGCTCTGGGAAACGACGATGGACCCGGAGAACCGAACGCTGCTCCAGGTGACGCTGGAAGACGCCGTGCGGGCCGATGAGACCTTTGACATGCTGATGGGGAGCGCCGTGCCGCCGCGCCGCCGCTTCATCCAGATGCACGCGCGCGAAGTGCAGAACCTGGACGTTTGATCCGGAGCGGCTGGAGAGGGCCGGGACCATCTTGGAGAGAACCGCGACGTCGCGGGAGAACCTGCCGATCGCGTTGGACGCGTCGGGCGGTGATCGCGCTCCGGAGCAGCCGGTCGAGGGCGGCGTCCGGGCGGTGCGGGAATTGGGGATCCCGGTGGCGCTGGTCGGGCGCGCTGCGGAGGTCGAGCGTCTCGTCCGCGGGCTTGGCGGCCCGTTTCCCGGACTGACCATCATTGATGCCCCCGACGTCGTCACGATGGAAGACCAGGCGGTCGCAGCGGTGCGGCGCAAGAGCCGTGCGTCGATCGTGGTGGCCATCGAGGAAGTCAAAGAGGGGCGGGCATCGGCAGTCGTATCGGCCGGGCACTCGGGTGCGGTGGTCGCAGGGGCGCTCTTCGGTTTGGGTCGCCTGCCGGGGATCGACCGTCCGGCGATCGCGATACCATTCCCCAAGCTCACCGGTGGTTCCGTGCTGTTGCTGGACGCGGGAGCGGTGACGGACCCCCGACCCCAGCACCTGGTGCAGTATGCGCGCCTCGCCACGGCGTACTTGCGCTATGTTGACGGTGTGCCCGAGCCGCGGATCGGGCTGCTCAGCAACGGCGAGGAGGCGGGCAAGGGGAACACCCTGGTACGGGAGACTCACAGCCTGCTTGCGGCGGCTCCCGATATTCGTTTCGCTGGGAACATCGAAGCCAACGCGATCATCTCCGGGACAGTCGACGCCGTCGTCTGCGACGGCTTCACCGGGAATGTGCTGCTCAAGACCGCGGAGGGGACCGCGGCATTCGTACAATCCGCGCTGCGCGAGGCATTGACCGCCCGGTGGTATACCCGGATACCGGCGCTGCTGCTGCGCAGGAGGATACGCCAGGTGGCCCGCAGCCTGGACTACCGGGCGTACGGCGGCGCGCCGCTCCTCGGGGTACGCGGCATCGTGATCATCGCGCACGGGAGGTCCGACAGCACCGCGATCAAGAATGCGGTGGCCGCGGCGCAGCGAGCCGCAGCCTCGGGCCTCGTCGATTCCCTCATGGGCGGAATGGTGGAACAAGACGCCCAGCGGGCGTAGCTCACACGCGCTTCTCGACTGCCGTACGTCGAGACGCGCGCACCAAGCCTGAGGGCCGTGGACGGCACTCTCACAGGTCAGTTTGGCGTTTAATCCAGGGATGCTGGGCGGAACTCCAGCGATCGAGCCCCGCCCAGATTCGTGATCGGGTGGGTTGAACTAGTCGGCAGCCGCGGCCTCGCCGCTCACCGCACGCTTCAACTGCGTCCCGGGCTTGAAGCTCGGGCTGCGGCGCGACGGGATGGTGATCCGCTCGCCGGTCTGCGGGTTGCGCCCCTCGCGCGCGCCCCGCTCGCTGATCCGGAAGGTGCCGAAGCCGGTGATGGCGACTTCATCACCCGACGCTAGCGCCTCGCGAATCGCCTCGAAGGTCGCGTTGACGACCGTGCTGACGTGGCTCTCCGGCTGCTGGACCTTCCGTGCCACCGCCTTGACGAGGTCGCTCTTCCTCATGAGTCGATCCCTCCCATCGTCGGCCGCGAGGGCCGTTGTGACGAAACGTCGCGTCCACTATAGCACATCTCGATGCTAGATCAAGGATTGTGGCGCGTATGTACGCTTATCGTCTCACCTTTACCGCGCAATTCACGTGCCCGGCGCTGTCTCGCGGCCTCGAAGAGGATCACGGTGCCCGCCATCGCCGCGTTGAGCGACTCCAGGCCACCCGCTAGTGGGATGCGCACGGTCGCGGTCGCAAACTCCCGCGCGGCCGGGGAAAGGCCGTCTGCTTCGCTGCCGATGATGACGCACGCCGGGGCGGTCCAGTCGATTGCGTCGTAGACGATATCGGCGTCGGCCGTCGCGGCAATGCGGGTGGCGATGCCGGCGATTCTTGGGTCCGGCGCCCGCCAGTCCAGGTGGGCGATCGGGAGGCGGAAGTGCGCGCCCATCCCGGCGCGGACGACTTTCGGCGCGAATGGGTCGGTTGTGCCCGCGGTCACGTACACGCCGTTCGCCCCGGCGCCCAGCGCCGCGCGCAGCAGCGTTCCCAGGTTCCCCGGGTCTCGAATTCCGTCGGCGATCAGGATCAGTGGCGCGGTGACTTTGTCGTGTGCGTTTTCACGCTCCCCGAGTTGCGGGAAGGGGAAGATGCCGACGACGCCCTGCGGTGTCTCGGTGTCGGCGATCGACCGGAGGAGGGCACTCGTCACCGGGACAACCCGTGCGCCGCGGGCACCAGCCTCCGCAGCAAGCTCCTGGAGAGCCGTGTGCTCCTTCTCCGCGTCGATGAAGAGAACCGACGGGGCTGCGCCCGCGTCGAGGGCGTCGGTGATGAGCCGTACCCCCTCAACAAGAAAAGCCCGCTCTGCGTAGCGGGCCTTCCGTCGCTGGAGCGATCGGGCGAGCTTCACCCATCGGTTCTGGCTGCTGGTGACCGTCGGTCCGAAGTCGGACATGGCCCAGGCGGCCCTTACAGCGCCTGCTTGGCCACCTCGACCAGCCGCCCGAAGGCAACGCTGTCGCGCACCGCCAGGTCGGCGAGCATCTTGCGGTCAACCTCGACGCCAGCCTTGTTGAGACCCTCGATGAAGCGGCCGTAGGGCAAACCGTACTGGCGTGCACCGGCGTTGATGCGGACGATCCACAGCCGGCGCATGTCGCGCTTGCGGTTGCGGCGGTCGCGGTACTGGTTGGTCAGCGACCGCATGACCGCTTCATTGGCGGCCCTGAACCGGCGGCTCCGCGAGCCGCGGAAGCCCTTGGCCTGCTTGAGCACCTTCTTGTGGCTACGGCGCGCAACGGTGCCGCGCTTGACGCGAACCATTTCGTGTCCACTCCCTCGTCAGTCGGGCCGGGTTAGGAGCCGTACGGGAGCAGCCGGCGGAGCTGCTTGCGGCTGGCCGGAGCGACCTCGATCATCTTGTCGAACGCGCGCAGCCGGCGCTTCGCCTTCTTGCGGCGGAGATGGCTGCGCTCACCATGCATGCGCATGATCTTGCCGCCTGCGGTGATCTTGAAGCGGCGCTTGGTGCCGCTGTGGGTCTTCATCTTCGGCATTGCTGTGTCCTCGTGTCCTTCTCGCTCCCGTGGCGCAGCCTACTGCTCCGCGCCTGATCCTTCGTTCGCCTCGGGGCGCTCCGACTCGCCACGCTCCGGTGCGGGGGCCTTCGGGCTCAGCATCATCACCATGGTCCGGCCTTCCATATGCGGTGCCTGATCCACCACCGCGACCGGAGCCAGTTGCTCCGCCAGTCGATTGAGCAGACCCTCGCCGATGTCCTGGTGCGCGATCTCGCGCCCACGGAACAGCACGGAGATCTTCACCTTATCCCCGGACTGCAGGAACCGGTACGCTTGCCGGCCCTTGGTGGCGAGGTCATGGTCGTCGATCTTGGGCCGTAGCCGCACCTCTTTGACCACGACCGCCCGTTGCTTCTTGCGCGACTCCCGCTCGCGCCGGCTCTCTTCGTAGCGGAACTTGCCGTAGTCCATGAGCCGGCACACGGGCGGCGATGCGTTCGGCTGTACCTCGACCAAGTCGAGGCCCCGCTCACGCGCCATCTCGAGCGCGTCGCGCGTCCGCATGACACCGATATGCGTGCCGTCCTCGTCGATGAGGCGAACTTCCGGCACGCGGATCCGCTCGTTGGTTCGTACTGGTCTCGTCGTACTGATTGATGCCTCCCGTTGAACAATACAGAGCCGCAGCATCGACGACCGCGCGTGCTGCGGCAATCAGGCGAACCTCGCTCGAAATCTTAGCATAGCCGCGGCAAGGCGGTCAATTTGGCCGACTCGCCAGTTTCGGGTCGTCGGGGCGCTCGAAGATAACCACATCGCCCTGTTGGAAGACCCGCGACCAGCCAAGCTGCTCAAGCGCGGCCAAGCCGTCCTCCGGATAGGGCGGGCCGACCGTGCACCCAGGCTCATAGCCGTCGCGCTCGTGCGTACCCACGTAGATATAGCGCACACGGTATTGCTCCAGCAAGGCACGGGCCATCGGGCTGGTAGGGTCACGGTAGATGGTATTCACGTCTGCCTGCCGCTGTCCGATCTCGGCGAGCTCCTCCGGCCGTCCGCTGCGCCACTGGTACTCGTGGAAGTGCCAGCCGATCACCGTCGGGAGCCCCGTAGCCATCGATACTCGGTCATGCGGTAGCCCGGCCGCAACGCCGTAGGAGCAGCCCGGAGCCTCGAGTACCACGTCACCGGGCCGTGCATTCGCCGCCAGCCATGCGATCGCGGCTCCCTCAGCGGGCGACGTCGTGTCGATGTAGGCCAGACCGTCAATGCCTCGCCAGTCGCCGAAACCGTCGGTCCAGCGGTACGCGGACAGCGGCGGGTACAGTGCCGCGCCGAGCATGACGAGCGCCAGCAATGCGCCCGCAGCCCAGGTAGGCGCGCGGCCGAGGGCGTCGCGCAGGCGAGGCATGGCGAGGATGATCGCGGCGGCACCCGCAACCGCGAGGATCGCCCAGACCTGGAAGTACACCTTGAAGACGGTGTTCATCCGGTCGCCGAAGGCATCCTGCAGGAACGCGACTTCGGGTACGAGCACCAGTGCCCAACCAAACGCGAGGAGCGCCCCCGTCGCGCGCATCGTGGGCTCGGCCGGCGCCCGGCGCAGGAGCAGCAACAGGAGCGCCAGCGGAATCCCGATGAGCCAGAGCGCCGCGAAGCGTGCCAGGGTTCCGACCACCATGGCGACGGGCACGGCCGCCAGGAGCAGACCGCTCACAGGACGCCGCGACTGTGGGGTGAGGATCCAGAGGGCGGCGATCAGGAGCGCGGTAATCCCGAGGAAGAGGCCATAGATCGTTAGGAGCGCCGTCGCTGCGCTGCGTGGCCAGATGACGATTCCGACGGTTCGCACGAGCCGCCCGACGACGGGAAGGTCGGCGATCCAGGCAGGGATCGCATCCACGCTGGTCCCGATAGCGGGGGTGTAGCCGAGCGCGAACGGCAGCGCGGTGAGGAGCGCCGCGCCGACGAGGACGGCGAGCGCCACGAGTGCGGGGCGGAGCTGGCACCGGCCCGCCCCTAGGAGCAGCCCCCCGCACGTGAGCGCCAGGGCGGTTGGGAGATCCCAGGAGTTGATGGCGTAGAGTGCTCCGGCGACGATCCCGCTCGCCGCCAACGGGAAGAGGAGCGGTCGCAGTCCTCCACGAGCTCCTCCGCTCGCGCACAGGGAAAACAGCCCGACGGCGAGTCCGATCGTGGCGATGAAGAGTGGATAGGCCAGGACGTGCGGGTGGAGATCTCCCAGGACGAAGGAGAAAGCGGGAAACTCGTTGATCGTCGGTCGGGGCCCGCTGGACCCCGGCACGCCCTGGTCAACGATGACGCGCGATGCCTGCCATCCGACCCCGCTCCACCAGCCGGCGTCCAGCGTCGCTCGCGGGTTTCGAAGGAAGCGAAGCGGCGTCTCCAGGTTGCCGATGCCGACGAGCAGGAGCGCACCGAGGATCCCGCCCAGCCAGGCGGTGCCACGACCACCCGTGGCTTTGCCGAGGCGCGCAGCGCGAACGAGGTTGGCCGCGGTGCCGGCGGCGGCGACAGTGGCGTAGGCGAAGGTGGTCGCGAGGCTAAGAGTGAAGGCGACCCCAGGACCCGAGCCTGACAGCCGAGCGAGTGCCGCCATCAAGACATATCCCAGGTAGTAGTAGTTGATCGGCTGGCCGGCGAACCACGGGTCAGGCGGCGGCATGTCGGTCGCGCGGATGGCGCTGGCCAGCATCGCCATGTCCATTGGCTTTTCAGTGTAGGCCGCGTCGGGGTTGAAGCCGCGGAACACGACATAACCCAGGAATAGTACGAGTGTCGACGTGGGCCAGAGCAGCACGGTGCCGATGTTTCGCCTAAGGTAGGGGAGGATTTCTCCCCGGCGAATCTCCCATGCCCAGAGGGCAGCGCCGACCGCCAGCGGGATCGCGACCAGGAGGGTGTTGGTGAAGCGCGCGATCCCGGCAGCCGCCAGCCACCACGGTCCGGCCACGGCAAAGAGGAGGCCCAACGGTCCCGCGAGGCTCAACCCGCGGTCGGGCAACGCCGGGCTTGCCCGAAAGACGATCGGGTAGAGCAGCGCGCTCAACACGAACGCGACCCCGTACCAGGCGAGGCCCTGGGTCAGGGCGTCGATCACGCTCATGACGCCCCCCGGGAGGCCAGCGGCGGGAGGCTGGGGACGGGGAGCACCTCGTAGATCCGGGTGTTCCCCGATTCGAACACGAGCCTGAGATCAGTGCCGAGCATCTGGTCGAACGCTGCCAATCCCTCGGGCGAGGCGTACGGCTCAGCCGGCTGCGTCGCCCCGGCGAAGGGCGCCTGGATGATCGTGTGGCGCTCCACGTCTCCGACGATGATGTAGCGTACGCCGTAGCGGTGCAGGAGCGCGCGCTTCTCGTTCACATCCGTGCTGGTGTAGATGCGCCGGACGTCGAGCAGTCGCTCGTCGATCTCCGGCCAGGGCCGCTGCTGGCGCTGGTGGCGATCCCAGCCGAGCACGTCCGGCAGGCCGGTGGCGGCCGCGATGCGGCTCCCGTTGCCGCGGTATGGCCCGATACTGGCTTCCAGGATCACCGGAAGGCCTTGAGTGTGTTCGCGGAGCCAGCGGATCGCGTCGTAGTCCCCGCTGAAGTCGATGGGCTGTCCCGCCGCGTTGAAGATCCACGACCCCCGCATCCAGGCCAGCCCGTCAAGTGTGGGTGTGGTGGGACTGCCCGGCATGTGTTCGGCGAGCCGGGTGCGGGTGGCGAATATGGGATAGGCGAGGCCGGCAAGGACGAGCACTACCGCTCCCGCGAGCGCCGCGCGAGCCACCAGAACCTGCACGGTGTGTTCTACCCCTCGCTGCGGCCGACCGCGGGCCTTGGGGTGGGCGATCAGGCCGATCGGGCTGGACACCGTCCCCGAAAGCACGGCCCGGATCAACCAAGCCATTGCGACTGTGGCGGCTAGCGCGTAGAGGGGCCAGCTCTCGAAGTAGAACTTGAAGACGGTGTTCATCCTGGCCCAATCCGAGCCGCTCAGATCGTCGACGACGTAGACGAGATCCACCCCGAATCCGATGCCGACGGCGGCAGCTAAGGCGAGCGCTGCCATCCCCGCGCCCGGGCGATCGCGCAGCCGGACCCAGAGCGCCGCCGAGACCGCGAGCGCGGGAATCAACACCGCAGCGGTCGGCCGGACGGGGGCCAGACCTCCTGCCACGACAGCCAGGAGCGGCAGGACGGGCCGGATCGCCGTGAGGCTCCCGCAACTGACCAGAGGAACCCCGAACCCCATCACCGCCGCGCCGAAGAGTGAGATCGCGATCCCACCGATCGAGAGCCACCTGAGCGGTCCGAGCACGAGGACCACGATTGTGTACCCGGCCAGGGCAGCCACGACGGTCGTCAGTACGACGAACATGTCGACCGGGGCACTGTCATGCGCCGCCGCACGCACCGCGTAGTGCCGGACGGCGAAGGTCAGGCCCGCCAACGCCACGATCCCGAGGAACGGCCCGAAGTGGACCAGGTACTGGGGCAGCGCTGTCCCCTCCGTGGTACGGGCGACGCCGCTGACGAGGACGACAAAGCGGCTGAAGAATGGCTCGAACAACCAGCGAGCAACGATCACGAGAGCAGCGCACTGGAGTACGGCGAAGCCGACGGTCCGCCACGGACGCCGCTTGTTCCGGAGCGCGGCGGTCACGAGCACGGCGCCCGTGAACAGGACGGTCAGCGGGAGGTCCCAGGAGTTGATGACCGCGATCGATCCGCCGGTCAAGGCGGCCGCACCGCTCCAGAGCCACGGCCAGAATCCTCCGCGGGTATCTGGCGGACGCAGGAGCCAGGCATAGAGCAGCGCCAGCAGCAGGAGCATGACTGGTAGTGCCAGCAGGTGGGGGTGCACGTCGGCCCAGAGCAGGCTGAAGTACGGGAACTCGGTGATAGCGTAGTCGACGACCCGGCTGCTCTGCCAGTAGTCGACGCGCAGCGAACGGGTCGCCACGATCTGGCCCACCGCGTCGAGGTTGCCCATCGCGACCAGCAGCACGGTCCCCAATACGCCGCAGCTCACGATCGCGCGGGGGTGCTCCAGGCGCAGCGCGCGGCTGCAGAGCGCCGCGGAGAGGCTGAACGCAGCCGCGGTGACCAGACCCGCGAGCGTGGCGGCCGCCAACTGAAAGCCGATCTCAGGAGGTACGCCGGTCAGCTTCCACAGCAGGGCCATCAGGTAGAAGCCGTAGTAGTAGTAATTCATTACACCGCCGGCGAACCACGGGTCATACGGCGGGAAGGTGGCGCTCCGCCCGATGGCACTGATGTAGGCCATCTCCATCGGCTTTTCGCCGCCCCAGTAGGTGTGCCAGAGGTCTGGATTCAGGGAGCGGAGGAACAGAAAGAACCCGAACCCGACGAGGAAGGCCAATTCGCTGGCGATGATCACCGGCCGACGTCTGCGCACCTCGTACAGCAGGGGCGGCAGTTGCCCGCGGAGCCCACCCCAGGAGGCGAACGCGGTCAGGACGACCGCGACGATAATCCAGGGCAGCGTGAAGCGGCTCACGCCCAGGCTGGCGCCGATCCAGACGAGGTAGCCGACGGCGACGAGCCCGACGGTCCGCGCGAGACCCCAGCCCAGGTCGGGGAAGGCGCGGAGCAGGAGCAGCGTCGCCGGCAATGTCGCAAGGCCCAGAAGCGCGAGCGCGATGAGCCAGACGACGGTAGCGGCCACGCTGTTCCGCGTCAGTCTGGCGGACCACCCAAGGTCTTGCGCTGCCTGGCGCTGCCCGGGCGGCATGCCGTCCAGCAGGTAGGCATCCGGCCGCTCGCGAGTCGGCCACCAGGGCTGTGCCAGTGCCCAGGCGAAGCGATCGCGTAGCTCCTCGGTGGAGAGCCGCTCCACCTTCTTGTAGATGCGCACCTCGGGATGGTCATAGACGCGGAAGCTCTCGTCGGCAGCTTCGTCCACGATCGTCACGGGGCCGAGCCGCGGGTAATTGGTGCCATGGTAGACGAGCTGAAAACCGAGCTGACCGTTGTCGAGCAGGTGGTAGTACTGCTTGTAGACCGGGTAGCGCCAGGGCAGACGCGGGATCGAAGCGGAAAGCCGGTCGCTCGAGAGCACGATGTAGTCGGCCTGCGCCAGTTGATCGACAAGGTAGGCGAAGGCTGATTCGTTGTGCCGGTCAGCGTAGAGGTCGAGCGTCAGCGTGCGGTAGGTGTCCGGCGGTTGGCCCGTGACGGGGATGGGCAACGCGTCGTCCCAGTACTCGGCGGTGAGCGTCGCGCCGGGTGGGATGTTGCGGTAGATCCACTCCGATGCCGCGACGCGTGGGTGCGTCTGCGTGTAGATCGCCTCGAAGGCCAGTGCCCAGGCGGCGGTGCCGAGTACGACGAGACCGACCAGGCACCAGGTGACGGCCCGGCGCCATCGGTGGAGCTCGTGGCGCGAGGCGAGGTCCGTGAGCCAGGCAGCGGCGAGGATAACGAGTGCCGGGACGATCGGGGCCATATAGCGCAGGAACTTCGCCTCGGCGGTCGCCACGAGTGCGAAGTACGTCACGACCCAGGTGACCAGGAGGATGTCCCCCGGGGAACGGTGACGAAGCGTTCGACGAATCGCGGCGAGCGTGCCGGCGATGGCGGCGAGTCCGAGCAGCGGGCCAAGGCCCCAACGAACCAGATTGTCGATCTGGTACACGCCCCTCGTGGTGCCGACGAACTGGCGGGTGAAGGGCACGTCGAATCGGCCGCTAACGATCTCCCATTGGGTCAGCGCGTCCTCGATAAACGGGCCAGGGCGCCACAGCGCGTACGGCTCGAAGACCGCAAAGACCAGCAGCGCCGCCACCGCGGCAGCCCCGAGGTGGATCACACCCGAACGCTCGACAAACGGCCGGCGGGGGCGTCCTTCCGGTGCCAGGGCCGCGACGAGCACCGGGACCAGGAGCGTGACGACGCTGACCTTCGTCGCCAACCCCGCACCCACCGCGGCGCCGGCGACCATGGCCCAGCCAAGCCGGCGCGTCTCCCACAACCGTAACGCCGCGAACAGGGTCGCCACGGCGAAGAAGGTGATCCAGGTGTCGGTCGTGAAGAAGTGGGCCAGTTGGATCAGGATGACGCTGGTGGCGAGCAGGATGCCCGTGAGTGCGGCGACCGCTCGCCCGTAGACCCGGGCTGCGAACGCCATGGCGAGGAGCACCGTGGCGGTGTCGAGGAGTGCCGTTAGGGGACGACCTACGGCTGCGACGTTGCGATAGGCGTGGTAGTCAACGCCGGTCAGGTGCCCCGCAAACCACCCCACGATTGCCACGACGTAGAGGGGCAGGCTGCCGTACGCGAAGGATTGGGGCCTGCCGTCGGCGTCGTTGGCGCGAGGGTTTAGTGGGCTCCGGGCCGGGTCGAAGATGACTGAGAGGTCACCCGCCGAAGGGACGTGGATGCGGTCGCTCACCACGATCGCGATGAAGCGCTCGTCGGGGTGAAGGTACCAGCCATCATCCCAGTTGTGACCGAAAAGTCGCAGGCCCAGGGCGAGGGCGAGGATCGCGCCAACAGCGATATACCAACCGGCGCGGGGAGCGAGCACGTTCCTCATTGCTGCGAAATCATAACAGCGGGACCATACCAGGACAATCGGGCCGTTGACCCCCCATTGGCGGGAAGCCTATACTCGGGCGGCGGGTTGGGGTGGCATCACAACCCACATCCTCGACGATGGGAACTCGCTCATGCGCACACTCAAGGTGATCGTCGGCGGTGAAGGTAACGTCGGGAAGACCTCGCTGATCCGTAAGTATGCGCGGGGCAAGTTCAGCGAGGCCCGCAACATCACCCTGGGCATTGACATCACCACACAAGAGTTCACCATTGACGGCGAGACGGTCCGCCTGGCGATCTGGGACATTGAGGGCCAGGCCGGGAACCGGCCGAACTTCTACATTGGGGCCCAGGCCGGGATGCTGGTCTACGATGTGACCGAGCCCGCCTCGCTCCAGGCCTTGATCGAGTGGCATGCCCGCTGCGTCCGGTATGCGCCGGATGCGCCGCTGATCATCGTCGGCAACAAGATCGACCTCGGCCTCGTCTTCCCTCCGATGTGGGGCCGGGTGCTGGCGCGGCATCTCGGAACACCGCACGGGTTCCTCTCTGCCAAGACCGGCGAGAATGTGACGCAAGCGTTCACCCTCTTGGCGGAAGCGGCGTACCGCCACGCGCGCGCCGCACAGCGATAGGCTGCCATGGCCATCTCCGTCGTCTTCCTCGGCTCACCGGCATTCGCTGTCCCCTCGCTTCGAGCGCTGGCTTCGGATGCCCGGTTCACCATCCCGCTCGTCGTGACCCAGCCGGATCGTCCGGCGGGACGCGGCCGGCAGCCGCGCCCCCCGGCGGTTAAGGAGGCCGCCCTGGAGCTGGGTCTACCTGTCTTCCAGCCGGAGACGCTGCGCGACCCGGATGCGGTCGAGCAACTTGCGACCGTCGCGCCGGACGTGATGGTGGTCGTCGCGTATGGAGAAATCCTGCGCCAGGTGGTCCTCGACCTGGCACCCCACGGGTGCCTCAACGTGCACCCTTCGTTGCTTCCGCGGTATCGCGGTTCGTCGCCGGTGCAGGCGGCCATCCTGAACGGCGACGCGGAGACCGGGGTCTCGATCATCAAGCTCATCAGACACATGGATGCCGGCCCGATCGTTGCCCAGCGCCGCATCCCGCTCGACGGGACGGAGACCGCCGGAACCTTGTCAGAGCGCCTCGCCAACCTGGCGGCGGAGATGCTGCCGGACGTGGTAGCCGGCTGGGTCGCAGGGAAGCTGAACGCTGTGCCGCAGGACGACGAGGCCGCGACGTATACCCGTGAGCTCACGACGGCGGGCGCTCGGATCGACTGGCGCCAGGACGCTGCGGCGATCGAGCGTCTGGTGCGGGCGATGCAACCGTGGCCCAAAGCCTGGAGCTTTCTCGAGGGCCGCCGGCTGGCCATCCTCGCTTGCGACATATCCCAGGCGGTAAGCACCGAACCCCCCGGCACCATCAATCTCACAGCGCAGCCGCCTCGAGTTTCCACCGGTTCTACCGACCTCTTGCTCCTTCGGGTGCAGCCCGAAGGAAAGCGCGAGATGTCGGCGGAGGACTGGGCCCGTGGCGTACGGCTCCCTCGCGGTGCGCGGTTTGCGCCGGTGGAGGAGGTGGGGGAGGGGAGCGGCCCTCAGGCGGGAGCGTGAGCGCGCATGGCGGATTCGGTCCGTGCCGCGTTGATCAACGAATATCGCCAGCGGCAGCGGGAACTCGCCCGCTCCGTCGTGGAGCGACCGCTCGCCACGCCCCCGCGCCTCATCGCCGCGGTCGACGTCCACCTGCGCGGAACACAGGGCGTCGCCGCAGCCGTCCTGTGCGCGTATCCCACGCTGGAAGAGCTGGCCCACTACGTCGCCTTGGGACAGGTTCCCTTTCCGTACATTCCAGGTCTGCTGTCCTACCGCGAGGCGCCGCTGTGCCTTGAGGCCATTAGGGGACTGCCTGAGTCACCCGATCTGATCCTGGTCGATGGGCAGGGACGTGCACATCCACGCCGGGCCGGGATTGCCTGCCACCTCGGTGTTGAGCTGGGTCTGCCCACCATCGGCGTGGCGAAGTCGATCCTGGTCGGCCGCCATGAGCCGCTTGGGGATGAACGGGGGAGTGTGGCGCCACTCGTCGCGGACGACGAGGTGATCGGCATGGCCGTCCGCACGCGCGCCGGCGTCACACCGGTCTACGTCTCGGTCGGCCACCTCGTCACGCTGGAGGACGCGGTCGAATGGACGCTGCGCACGACGACCCGCTACCGCCTCCCTGAGCCGTCGCGCCGGGCGCACCGCCTGGCGCAGGATGCCGCTCGCGCGCTTCCATCCAACGATTCCCGAGACTGACGGCGCCACCGACCTTCGTGGTCTATCCCGGTGTAAGCGACATCCTCACCCTCCGGCTCTGCGCCAGGTCAGAATACCGACGATTCTCAGCGTGCGAGTTGCATGTCATCGGATGACGGGGATACGTCGCCCGCCAATACCCGCAACAAGTTCGACTTACCCGCGCCGGTCGGACCGATCACACCCAGAGCCTCACCTGCGGTGGACATAATCAGCTCCATCGGTGTTGTGTGATCACATCGCTGGCCGCCAGGGTCGAGTCCCGCGGGAAATCAGGCATGCCGTCGATCCTCATGCGCTGGGATCATCAAGCGAGGTGGAGGGACGCGCTCAGGCACTGGCACCGGGGACCTAGGAATTCAGGATGGGTCTAGCGTGGACCTCTGGATATCTCGACCGTCGTCCGTTGCGCCGCGTGTCCCTGGCGAACGACGCGCTCTGCGGGCAACCTATACCAACGGTGGCTCACGGGTTCCGGCCGACAACGGACAGGGATCCGCGGACGGCACAAGGGATGGTCGCTCAGTGCTCGCGGACACCTGAACGCGCTCCTGGCACCTGCACGAAGCCACGATCCCACTTACACCCGGCGCGAAGCCGGCGGGATGGGCGGAGATGTCGGCGCCGAGGCGGAGCAATCATCGTTGCGGATAAGCGCACTTATCCGCATGTGCTCGTGGGCGCAGGTTCAGTGTGATTGTGTCGAACTCCCCGGCCCCGACGGCACGGACGTCAGTGATCGGCAGGCGATTGACACCGCACGTCCCCAGCACACGGATCGAGGCGATGATGTCAGGAGCGACCGTGGCGAACAAATGCCGGGCTGGGTTTCCACCTGCCTCAGGAAAACCGCGGGTGCACGAGTCGCGTCGCCGAGTCCCGAGTACGTTTGACCGGTCCAGTACGCGAGCATCCGCCGGCTCGCGTCGTCCCAGCACAAGACGTTTCCCGCCACCTGGCCGTCGACCAAGATCCTTCGAGCACGTGCCGTGTCGCCCTGCGGGACCTTTGACCAGTCCACGCAGTCGTCCTACCAGTCCCGCGCGCGGAAGCCTGCCATCGTCGACCGGATGAATTCGTGCAGTTGTTGGACTTCGCGCCGCTGCGGTTCGTCCAGCCGCTACCTGTCAGTGTACAGTGCGCACAACGGCAGAGCGCTGGGTCGCGCTGCGGCGCGCTTGGGGGAAGGACGGGCGGTGGAGCGCTTTCTGAAGTGGCTGTTGCCCGCCCTGATCGTCGTCGAGATCGTCCTGGTCCGGGGCGGTGTGCTTTCACTCGGGCAGGCGGTGGCGATCGTGGTCGCCATCGAGGGCGGGATCGCGCTGATCGCCGCGCGGCAGGCGATCGTCGCCGTGCGACGCTTCCGCGCCGGGCGGCGCGACGGAGTCGATCCGTGGACCGCCGCTGAGGACGCGCTGACCGTCGTTTTCCCGCGGGTGATGGCGCGATTCATCGTCATGGAGCCACGCGTCTGGATCTGCCTCATCCGCTGGGTCACGCGGCGCTACCGTTACGATCCAGACGACTTCCCGTATCACGCCGGCTCCATCCTCGGCATCTTTCTCGTGGTCATTCTCTTCACCACGCCGGTCGAGATCATCCTCTTCGAGTTGCTGATCCCCTGGGCCTGGCTCCGCTGGATATTGCTGATCCTGGCCATCTACGCGGTGGTCTGGGCATTCGGCCTGTACGCCTCGCTGGTGGTCCTCCCCCACCGCCTGGAACCTGAGGGGTTGCGTGTCCGCTATGGCGTCCTGAACGAAGCGGTGATTCCATACGACCGGATCGTCGGTCTCGAGGAGGAGCAGCGCAAGACACCTGACGGTCGCGAGGGTCTGATTTTCCCCGAAGGCGAAACGGGGGTGGCCTTTCTCAGCATCGGCGGCCGCACGCATCTGAGGATCGAGGTAGACGAGCCCGTGCGTTTCCGAACGCTCACAGGTCCCTCGCGGCCGATCAACGTCTTGTCTGTCGCGGCGAACCACCCGGATCGGCTCGGTGCCGCGCTGCGCGAACGCCTCCCGTCCCGCCGCCGCGACGACCCCGACCCCAGCGAGCGCCGGGCAGCGTGAAAGGACGCTATACTAGGCAAGCATGTGCCGATTGGTCGGTATCGGTGGAGAGCGGGCAGGACGCCGCTCGGTGCGCCCTTGCCCCCACCGGGCACGGGTGACGCGCGGCGGCCAGTGGTAAGGAGAGTACGCGGCGATGGCGATGTCAGTGAAACGGAAAGTTCGCGGTGGTGTGGCGCTGATCAAAGCCCTCGAGGCGCACGGCGTCCGCACCACCTTCGGTATCCCCGGCGTGCACACCCTCGACGCATACGACGCCCTCTACGACAGCGATCATATCGCCACGATTCTCCCGCGCCACGAGCAGGGTGCTGGGTACATGGCCGACGGGGCCTATCGTGCCACCGGCAAGCCGGGAGTGGCCCTCATCGTCACCGGTCCCGGTGTCACCAACGTGGTGACCGCCGCGGGTGAGGCGTTCGCCGACAGCTCGCGGGTCGTCGTCATCGCCACCAATCTGGAGCGCAAGTACCTCGACTCGCTGGAGGGCAACCTCCACGAGATGAAGGACCAAATGGGCGTGATGCGCCCGGTGACGAAGTGGGCGCACCGGGTCATGTCGGCGAAGGAAATCCCGAGCGCCGTCGCTGAGGCATTCCGGCAGGTGCAGTCCGGGCGCGGCCGACCGGTGTACCTCGAAATCCCGATCGACGTCATGGCTGAGGAGGTCGAGATCGACGAGCTGCCGGTTGGCGAGGGTGAGCGCACCGCTCCCGACCCGGCGCAGGTCGCCGAGGCAGCCGACCTGATCGCCGCCGCGAATCGGGTCTTCATCTTCGCCGGTGGGGGCTGCGACGACGAGGAGGTCTCTCCCCTGCTCCGCGAGCTGGCGCACGAGCTGGGCGCGCCGGTGTGCACCTCGCTCATGGGCAAGGGTGCGATCCCGGAGGACGACGACTACGCTGTCGGCGCCTTCGGCTACCGCTGGTCACCGAACAGCCCAATCGTGCCGCTCATGAAAGGCTCCGACCTTACCATCGCCATCGGCACCGGCCTTGGAGTCCGCACGACGGCGCAGGGCACGATGCCGCTCCCGACGCCGCTGATCCACATCGACATCGACCCGCATGAGATCGGACGGCGCTACCCAACCGCCGTGGGCATCGTGGCCGATGCGGCGCTCACACTGAAGGCGCTGCTCGAAGCGGTGCGCGCCGGGAAACGGCCGAAGGGGCGCTGGTCGACCGAGGAGGTCCGGGCCGCACGGGAGGCCAACTTCCAGCCGGCGGACGAGCGCGCCGAGCGTTATGTCGCTTACCTGCGGGCGCTGCGCGAGGCGACACCGCGCGATGCCATCGTCACCTGCGACATGACGATGATGTGCTACGAGGCGGTGCGCTACTTCCCCGTCTACGAGCCGCGGACCTTCACCTTCCCGCGCGGGTTTGGGACGCTGGGGTCGTCGCTGCCGACGGCGTTGGGTGCGAAGATCGCCCGGCCCGACCGCAAGGTGGTGTCGCTGAACGGCGACGGCGGCTTCCAGTTCACGATGCAGGAGCTGGGTGCGGCCGCGCACCACCGAATTCCGGTCACGATCGTGATCTTCAACGACAGCACCCATACGGCGGTCAAGGTGGCCCAGCGTGAGTCCTACCCTGGCCGCTACATCGACGTCGATCTCGTGAACCCTGACTATGTCAAGCTCGCAGGGGCCTACGGGATCGCGGCGATGCGCGCCGAGTCCCCGGCCGCGCTGAGTGAGGCGCTGGCGTCCGCGCTCCAGCGAGACGAACCGGTGTTGATCGACGTGCCGATCAAGCTGGAGCAGTACTAGGCCGCCTCACGCGGCGCCGATCCCGTTTCGATCGAGGCTCCGCGCGCGAGACCTAGCGACGTCTGCCCCCGCCGACCCGCTCAGGATCGGCGGGGGCTCCGGTATAATCCTGGCGTGTTCAGCCGCGTGGGCCCGTTCCGGGCCGCATTGCCCAGATAGGGGTACTCGTGACAACCAGTCCCCAGACGACGGAGGTAGTGGAGACCACACCGGCGCCGGGTGCGCGACGACCGCAGGTCTTCAACTGGCTACTCCTGTTGATCGTCTTCGTCGGCGGCATCTGCAGCATCGGCATCGAGCTGACCGCCTCACGGCTTCTCGGCCCCTACTTCGGCGACTCGACGATCATCTGGGCCAACCTCATCGGGCTGACGATGCTGTATCTCTCGATCGGGTACTACTTCGGGGGCCGGGTCGCCGACCGGTGGCCGAGCGCGACCCTGCTCTTCGCCATCACCGCCGTGGCCGGCTTCGCGACGGGATTGATCCCCTTAATGTCGCGCCCGATCCTCGAGCGCTCGCTCGTCGCCTTTCAGGATCTCGCGGTCGGCGCATTCTACGGCTCTTTGCTCGGGGTCATCCTCTTGTTCGCGGTGCCGGTTACCCTGCTCGGCTTCGTATCGCCCTTTGCTATTCGCCTGCGCCTCTTGAGCGTCACCTCCGCAGGGAACACCGCCGGGTCACTCTACGCGCTCTCGACGGTCGGAAGCATCATCGGGAGCTTCCTGCCGGTGCTCCTCCTGATCCCGTGGGTCGGAACCTACAAGACCTTCTACACCTTCTCCCTGATCCTGATCGGCACATCGGTCATCGGGCTGTTACTCCTGCGGGCGCGCGTCATGGCGCTCGGAGCCATCCTGTTGGCCGGAATCGTCCTGGCTGTCGCTGCGCTCTGGGAGACGAGCGCGATTCGTCCGCCGGAGTACGGCGAGATCGTGCATGAGGAGGAGTCCCAGTACAACTACATCCAGGTCGTCCGGGACGGCAGCGCACATTACCTGTCACTGAACGAGGGCCACGCGATCCATTCGATCTACGACCCGGAGCGCCCCCTGACCGGTGGACCGTGGGACTACTTCATGGTCGCCCCCTACTTCAACCCAGACACCAGTCCCAGCGATGTGCGCAGCATGGCCTTGATCGGCCTGGCGGCCGGCACCGTGCCGAAGCAGTTTACGGCCGCCTATGGGCCGATTCCGATCGACGGGGTAGAGCTCGACCCGGAGATCGTCAAGGTCGGCCGCGAGTACTTCGACATGAACGAGCCGAACCTGAACGTGATCGTCCAGGATGGACGCTATTTCCTGGCTACCACCGATCGCCAGTACGACGTGATCGGCATCGACGCCTACCACCAGCCCTACATCCCATTCCACCTGACCACCCGGGAGTTCTTCCAGGAAGTGCGTGACCATCTCACGTCCAATGGCGTCGCGGTCGTCAATGCCGGCCGCACGGCTACCGACTTCCGGCTGGTCGACGTGATCGCCTCGACCATGAAGTCGGTCTACCCGAACGTCTACATCATCGACGTGGGGCGCTTCGCGAACAGCATGGTAATCGGCACCAACCAGCCCACCGACATCGCCAACTTCGCCGAGAACATCGAGCGCCTGCCGCCGGGCTTGATCCGGGACGTGGGCGAGATGAGCTTGAAAACGGGGAATATCCGCGAGTGGACCTCGATGGACCCGAAGCTTGTCTTCACCGACGACTGGGCACCGGTGGAGCGGGTGGTAGATCTGATGATCATTGACACGGCGACGGGGCGCTAACGGTGGGGGTTGAAACGCAGACATTCCCGGTCTTCCGGTTCAAGTGCTTCGACCCGGCTATGGTACGGCACGGCATCACCGGGCGAACGTCCAACCTTCCAGCCGAGGGGACGGTGACGAACCGGCCCGGACTCGACCCAGCGATCGTCACGGCGAACCGTGCCGCCTGGTCCGCCGCCATCGGCGTGGACGCCGCATGTTGGACCTATGGGCGGCAGGTGCACGGCGCCGAGGTCGCGCTCGTCTCGCGCAACGGCCTCGGGCCTGATGCGGGAGACGAAACTTTTCTGCCGGGCACGTGGATTCAGGGGCGGGACGCGTTCGTTACCGCCGAACCTGGAGTCCCGGTGGTCGCCTTCTGCGCCGACTGCGTGCCGATCTTGCTGCACGATCCGAAGCGGGGTGCCGTGGCGGCCATCCACGCCGGGTGGCGCGGCACGGTGGCCGACGTAGTCGGCGCGACGATCCGGACGATGCAGGAACGACTCGGCTGCGACCCTCGCGACCTGATTGCGGGGCTGGGACCGTCGATCGGACCCTGCTGCTACGAGGTGGGCGACGAAGTCATCGAGGCGTGGCGCGCGACCGAGCTCGATCCCGATGGCCTGGCGGTCCGACGCGACGGATGTCGCACCATCTTCGACCTGTGGCGCGCCAACTGGACCGCGCTCGTCGCGGCAGGAGTTCCGGCCGATCAGATCGAGGTGGCCGGGGTTTGCACTCGCTGCAACGCGGACCGGTTCTTCTCCCACCGTTCCCGCCGCGTGACGGGCGCGCCGCCTGCGAGCTTCGCCGCAGTGATCGCGCTCGTGCCGCAGGGAACTAAGCAAGGAGCAGGGAGCCAATGGTGATTGGAGGAACCGACGCGGCGGTTGTCTCCGAGAAGTTGGCGAGGGTGCAGGAACGCGTGCGCGCCGCCGCTGAGCGTGCGGGACGCGACCCGGCCGGCATCCGCATCGTCGGCGTGACCAAGACGCTTCCGCCCGACGCGAGCGCCGCCGTCGAGGCAGCCTGGGCCGCGGGGCTGCGCGACTTCGGTGAGAACCGAGTCCAGGACGCGGCCAAGAAAGTGACCAGCCTCTTCGCGTCGGTCCTGGACTCGGGCGCGACACTGCATCTGATCGGCCACTTGCAGACGAACAAGGCGCGAGACGCCGTTCGCCTCTTCTCACTGATCCACTCGGTCGATCGCCCCGGACTGGTCGACGCCCTGCAGCGCCGCGCCGAGCGGGAGGGGAAGCGCCAGGATATCCTGCTCCAGGTCAACGTCGCACGAGAGGAGCAGAAGCACGGCTGCGCGCCGGAGGATGCGGAGGCGCTGCTCCGTCACGCCGCGGCGCAACCCAACCTTCACGTGCTCGGGCTGATGACCATCGCCCCGCTCGTGGACGACCCTGAGGAGACGCGCCCTGTCTTCGCGGCGTTGCGCACGCTCCGCGACCAGCTCCAGGAGGCAACCGGCATCGTGCTGCCGGAGCTCTCCATGGGCATGACCAACGACTACGAGGTGGCCATCGAGGAGGGCGCGACCATCATCCGGGTCGGCCGAGCGATCTTTGGTTAGTGTTCCGGGTTTCGTGTTCCGCGTGGTGTGAGATTTGACGTGTGAGGCATCGAACTGACCGGTCGTTGTCCGGCGTCGGGTCTTCGGCTCTCCTGCAACACGCAGCACGGAACACGCAACACGCATCAGCATCGAAGGGTAGTGACGCGTTGCGAGTCACGTCGTTCGGGAGCGGCAGCAGTGGGAACGCCCTGCTGATCCAGGCGGAGGGGGCTGCGGGCAGCACCAGCGTGCTGATCGATGCGGGCATCCCGGTGCGTCGCCTGCGGGCCGGACTGGCCGCCGCCGGCGTCCCGGATGACGGGCTCGATGCGATCCTGGTCTCCCACGAGCACCACGACCACATCAGCGCGCTGCCACGGCTGGTGCGCTACCAGCGATGCCCGATCTTCGCCACCAGCGGCACGATGCGCGCGCTCGACGTCGCCGCGACCGATCGCTGGGAGCGCCTCGTGCCTGAATACTCCTGCCGGATCGGCACGCTCACTATCACCCCGATCGCCGTTCCCCACGACGCGGCGGAGCCCGTTGGGTTCCTGGTCGACGACGGCACCGTGCGAACGGCGATCTTCACCGATCTCGGCAGCACCGCGTCCCTGGTTCGCGACCCGATCGCGCAGGCGCACCTGGTCATCCTGGAGGCGAACTACGACGTTGAGTTGCTCGAGCGCGGCCCCTACCCCGCCCGACTGAAGCGCCGCATCCGGAGCGGTCACGGCCACCTCAGCAACGCCGAGTGCGGCGATTTCCTCGCTGAAACCCTCGGGTCGACCACGGTGGATATCTGGTTGGCGCACCTCTCGGAGAACAACAACCGGCCGAAGCTGGCCGAGGAGACAGTAGTCCAGCGGCTCGGCTCCGGACCGAGCGGTCCGCGCGTTCAACCGATGCCACGGCACCGACCGGTCGTCTGGGAGGCGGCCAGCGCACTCCAGCGCCCGCGCCAGCTCGGTTTCCTCTTCCCGTAGTGCGACCCCGCGCGTGCCGCGCGCGACTAGTCGGCGGCGTGCGCCTCCTGGCTACGGAACTGCATCGTGTAGAGGTTGTAGTACGCCCCGCGGCGCTCGAGCAGCTCCGCGTGGCTGCCCATCTCGACGATTCGGCCGTGATCCAGGACCACCACCCGCGATGCCTGCTTCACCGTCGACAGGCGGTGCGCGATCATGATCGCGGTGCGGCCCTCCAGGAGGGTTCGCAACGCCCGCTGGATCTGCAACTCCGTCGTCGTGTCCACGCTTGACGTGGCTTCGTCGAGAATGATGATGCGCGGATCCGCCAGGAGCGCGCGAGCGAACGCCAGGAGCTGGCGTTGGCCCACCGACAGCGTGGCGCCGCGCTCATGTACAGGTGTGTCGTAACCGAGGGGTAATCGCACGATGAAGTCATGGGCACCGACCGCCCGAGCCGCGGCTTCGATCTCCTCGTCCGTCGCATCCGGGCGCCCGTAGGCGATATTCTCTCGGACGGAACCATCGAACAGGAAGGTGTCCTGAAGCACGATGCCGAGTTGCGACCGGAGCGACCGCTGCGTGACGTCACGGACATCGTATCCGTCGATGCGGATGCTCCCGTCCCAGACGTCGTAGAAGCGCGCCAGCAGGTTGATCATCGAACTCTTTCCGGCCCCGGTCTCCCCTACCAGCGCGATCGACTCGCCCGGCGCCACGTGCAGATCGATGCCATGCAGCACCGGCGTCGACTCGTAGCCGAAGACGACGTGGTCGTAGTCGATCGCGCCGCGCACTCGGGGGAGTTCGACGGCGTCGGGCGCGTCCTCCACCTCGGGCTGCACGTCCTCCAGATCGAAGATCCGCTCACCCGCCACCATCGCGGCCTGCATGACGTTGTAGCGCTGGCTGAGGTCACTGATCGGCTCGTAGAAGCGGGAAATGTAGGCGACGAACGTAAACAGCTCGCCAATGGTGAAGGCCGAATCTCCTAATACGATCCGGCCGCCGACGTAGAGCACGAGCGCCGTCGCAAGCGCCTGCGACACCTGCACCACCGGGAAGAGGATGGCCGACAGGCGGGCAGCCCAGAGGCTGGCATCCAGGTTCTCCTGGTTGATCCCGCGAAACCGCTCCATGTTGCGAAGCTCGCGGGCAAAGGCCTGGACCACGCGCATGCCGGCGATGCTCTCAGCCAGGTTCGCGTTCACCCGGGCGATGGCGATGCGGGTCGCGCGGTAGGCAGCAATGGCACGCCGGCGCCACCAGATAACCGTGCCGATGAGCAGCGGCATGACGGCGAACGTTAGCAGCGCCAGGCGCCAGTTCGTCGCCAGCATCACGCCCACGATCCCGACCAGGATGACGAGATCCATCATGATCCCGACCAGCCCGTCGGTGAACAGTTCATTGATGACGCTGACGTCGTTCTGCACCCGCGACATGATCGAACCGACGCCGCGCTTGTCGATGTAGCGGATGCTGAGGCGCTGGAGGTGCGCGAAGAGGCTGGCGCGGAGATCGTAAACCAGTCGCTCCCCGACCCAGGATGTCAGGTAGAGCTGCCCCGCATAGGTGACGAAGCGCAGCGCGATGATGACGACAAAGACAATGACCAACAGGTTCAGGGCAGACATTCCGGTGCGACCGGCAAACGTCCGGCCCGAGTCGGGGTTTACCACGTCGAGGCCGAGCCCGAAGAGGTAGGGCAATGCCAGGTCGGCGGCGGCGGCCGCGAGCATACACGCGATGGTCAGGGCCAATCGCCAGCGGTAGGGTGTGACCCGGCTGAGCAGCCTGCGAGCGACCCGGCTATCGTAGGCCTTCCCCAGGAGATCGTCGGCATCCCCGCGAAAGTGCATCATGTTCGTCTTCGGCGGAGGCGCGGACCTCAGTCCGCCACCTCGGCCAGATCCTCCTGATCCCGAAGCTGGAGATCGTAGATCTCGGCATAGAGCCCACCATTACGGAGCAGCGTCTCATGTGTCCCGCGCTCGACGATTCGCCCTCGGTCGAGCACGAGGATCAGGTCGGCGCGCTTCAGCGTCACCAGCCGGTGGGCGATGATGAACGTCGTGCGACCCACCATCAGCTCATCGAGCGCGCGCTGGATAGCGTGCTCCGTCTCGGTGTCGACGTTGGATGTCGCGTCGTCCAGGATCAGAATACGCGGGTCCATGACGAGCGCCCGCGCCAGGGCCACCCGCTGCTTCTGCCCGCCGGACAACGAGACCCCGCGTTCGCCGACGATCGTGTCATAGCCCTCCGGCAAGGCGGTGATGAAGTCGTGCGCCTGCGCGGCACGAGCCGCTGCCTCGATCTCCTCGTCGGTCGCGTCAGGCCGCCCGTAGGCGATGTTGTCGCGGATCGAGACCCCGAAGAGGAACGTGTCCTGCAACACGATCCCCACCTGGCGCCGGAGCACCTCGAGGTCAAGTTCACGGACGTCGACGCCGTCGATGCGCACCGACCCCGCGGTGACGTCGTAGAAGCGGGGGATCAGCGAGGTGAGCGTGCTCTTCCCCGATCCCGGCTTACCCAGAAGTGCGATTCGCTGACCGGGCTCGGCAGTGAAGGTCACATCGGCGAGCGCGTCCTCACTGGCACCCGGGTACCGCACCCAGACATGTTCGAACGCGACATGCCCCTCGATCGGCGACAACCGCACGGCGTTCGGCGGCGATGCAATGGCCGGCCGGGTATCCAGCACCTCGAAGATGCGTTCGCCGGAGGCCAGGGCGCGGGCGAGGCTGTTGACGACCCACCCGAGGAGCCGGATCGGCTGGCTGAGCATGGCGAGGTAGAAGTAGAAGGCGGTCAGCTTCCCGATCGACAAGTTGCCGAGCGCGACCTGCCGGCCTCCGTACCACAAGATGAAGGCCAGTCCGAGGCTCGAGAGGAGGGTCATCAGCGGGAAATAGAATGCGGAGCGCCGCACGGTATCCATGCTCCGCTCGTAGAGCCGCTGGATGGCCCGGTCGAACTTCGCTCGCTCGTCTTCCTCGCGCGCGAAGGCCCGCACCACCCGCGCGCCGGCGAGGTTCTCCTGCAACACGTTCGTCATCACACCGAATTGCTGCTGGACCGCCAGGAACCTCGGGCGGATGGTGCGGCCGAAGTGAATCGCGGTCCAGGCGAGGATCGGCATGACACTCAGCGAGAGGAGCGCGAGCCGCCAATGCGTCGTGATGAGGATGATCGACACCACGATCAGCATCCCCACCGACTGCACGAGGGATCGCATCGAGAACATGAGGAACCGCCGGATCGAGTTGACGTCCTCGGTCGCCCGCGACATCAACTGGCCCGTGTGCGCCCGGTCGAAGAACGAGAAGGGGAGTGCCTGAAGGTGTCGGTAAAGATCGTTGCGGATGTCAAAGGAAACCCGCTCCGCCAGGAACGTGAAGAGGTAGCTCCGCACAAACGTGAAGGCGCCCTGCAGCAGTCCTGCGGTCACGATCGCGAGTGTACCGAGCGTCACAACGCGCAGGTTTGACGCGACCAGGCCGCTGTCGATCACGTACTCGACGAGACGTGGGACGGCAAGCTGCATCGCGGTCCCGATGAGGAGCGCCACGTAGGCAACGATCACTCGTCGCCAATACGGCCGCAGATATCCCACAATGCGTTTGAGAATAGCCATGGACGTCCCACGCTTCCGCAAAGGTCACATCAGTCAACTATACCACGGAGACGCGGGAATCGGCGCACGTCGCACTGCGTGCCTCTGAGTCACATCGATTGGAGGACTCCGCAAGGTCGACCCCCATCCGTCCTGGAACATGACGATCTGGACAAGGAAATGTTGACCGAGCCCGAGACTGAGCGTACAATAGGTACGTACAGCGAGAGGGTGCAGAGCGGCCACTGGCCGAGAGGGAGCGGACGTGGACGAGGCGCTAGATTTCCAGGAAACCATCGACAAGTGGTTGCGGGTCGTCTACAGCAACCAGTACCGGCTCATGTCTCGCCTCTATCCCCAGGCGATCCAACCGCTCACGATTGAACAGCTACGCGAGGGTCCCCTCGGTCAGGACCTGGCCCGGCTGGCGGCCCTCGCGCGCGGCGAGGTACGCGAGGCGAAGGAGCGCGTTCTCGAAGCCATCGACTCTGTCCTCCAGATCCTCTTCTGGCCGCCGGCGGCCGAGGATTACACCGTACCCCGGAGCTTCTGGGAGACGGATCTGGGCCGGATGATCTCGATGGCCAAGTTCCGCGCGTACGAGCCAACGGAGCTGGTCAGTATCGGCAACGCGGCACAGCAGCTCGGCGTCACCCGTCCAACCATCTATCGGTGGATGGATGACCGCACGCTCGGCTACGTGCGCGACGAGATGTCGGGACGCACCTTCGTCGTCCGTGCCGACGTCGAAAACCTGCGACGCAGCATGGAGACCCTGGGGTCGGAGGCTTAGACCCCTGCCCCACTGATTCCGCCCGGGAGCGCCCCGGAACGGACAGCCCCGCCCGAGGCGCCTCCCGGGTTTTCTTTTCCCCAGGACACAGCTCCACCACCCCGCGACCAACGCTAACCCGCTCCCGCATCTGATGCCTCAGGAGCGACCAGTCGAACCCATCCGACGTTACGGGTTCCGATCGTCCGTCGCCGAGTGGCGTCCGCCACAAGCTCGGGGAGAGCCAGCCAGCGAATCGCGCGGTCGAAGCTGAAGTCGGCCTTGGAGTGCGGCGGCCAGAGCCTCCGCTTTGGGATGGCGAGGCGTGAGCCGAGCGGGGATGGATTCGTACCGCCGTCGGGACGCCGGATGGATGGCGCGAGGGTCCGACACCCTAGCATGAGCGTGGTGCTAATGGAGTTCAACGACTTAGCCTCGGCTACCCGCTACCCGCTCCCGCGTGCATGTCATCCTGAGCGGAGCCGCCGCCCGGCGGGCCCGCGCCGGCCGGCTCCGCTCAGAATAACAGCGCCCGGGCGACGGTGACGACAGCGTAGACCACGGAATGTGGTCAGACTCCGTTACCAGGCATCGCCATATCAGGCCGGGCGCTTTAGCCCCAGGCACCTGCCAACAGCGTACATCTGTGGTATTCGTCAAACGCCGTCAGCCCTGGACACTCTCAGGTAGGGGTCTTACATAAGGCTGGTCCTGATCATCTGGGATATGTCGTGTGTTTCGGTGTGGCCGACCGCTATTCGTCGCCTTGCCCGGCCTCTTCGCTCGCCATGAGGCGCACGATGTCGGAACGGCTGACGATGCCCACAAGTTCACCAGCGTCGTCCACGACGGGGACCGGGTTCACTCGGCGCTCGTACATCAGGGTCGCAGCGTCCTGCACGGTGGCGTCAGGCTTCAGCGTGATCGCGGGGGCGGACATCAATTGTCCCGCCGTGGTCGCCAGGATGCGGCGGAGCTGCTCTTCGTCGCCGCTGCCCGGCACGCGGAGGAAGGCGTCCAGGAATACCACGTACAGCGGCGCGTCCCATTCGGACTGGCGCGCGATCAGGTCGTACTCGGTCACGACGCCGACGACACGCCGCCCCTCGAGGACGGGTACCCCGGTCAGCTTGTGCTTCCAGAGCAGGCGGGCCACGTCGGATACGGGGGTCGCCAACGTGACGGACACCACGTCCCGCGTCATGATCTCCCGGATCGATCGATCAATCGTCATCCGCCGGTCCTTCCCCACCGCGCATCATAGAGCGCTGCCAGCGCGCCCGGAAGCGCGTCGATCAAATCGCCCGCGACCAACCCGAGCGTCCCGACGCGCTCCATCGCCAGGATGGCTGCCTCGGTCCCCAGGTAGACCCCAGCCGCCGCTGCTTCGCGCGGCGCGAGGCCCTGAGCCATCAGCCCCCCGATCATTCCGGCCAGGACGTCCCCCGTACCGGCTGAGGCGAGCGCAGGGAGCGCCTGCGGCGCCACCAGGAGTGTGCCGTCCGGGCTGGCCACGGCCGTGTGACCATGCTTCAACACGACCACCTGCCCGAACCGCGCGGCCGCCTCGCGCGCTGCGGCCCACGGATCGGAGACGATCTGGTCGACGTCCATGTCGAGCAGTCGGCTCAACTCACCGGGGTGTGGCGTCAGCACGAGTTGCGCCGAGCGAAGTCGGTCGGGCCACTCCGACTGCTTCGCCAGCCAGTTGAGCGCGTCGGCGTCCAGCACCGCCCGGGCACGGAACTCCTGCGTCTCCTCTGCCACGACGCTCGCGCCGAACCCGATCCCTGCGGCGACGGTTCGTACCCGAAACAGCGCATTCAGGAATTCGTCGATCGGTGAGTCCTGACCCAGCCCCGGACCCACGACGAGCGCCTGGTAGCGATCGATCTGCTCGTGGATCATCCGCGCCATGCGCGTCCCAGCGCCGCCAATCTCCCCCTCCGGGAGCGGGAGGAAGGTGACCTCGGGGAGAGCCGTCGCGATGGGGGCGATCAGCGACCGCGGGACAGCCAACGTCACCAGCCCGGCCCCGACTCGAGCGCCGGCTGCCGCGGTCAGCCGCGGCGCCCCGTAGTAGGTCGGCGCCCCTCCGACGACGAGGAGCGACCCGACCTCGCGCTTGTGCGTGTCCGCTCGCCTGCGCGGCAGCCAGGCACGCACGTCCTGCTCGGTGATGAGTTGGGGGATTTCAGGGGATATGTCGGGCGCCGGCAACCCGATGTCGACCAGCCGGAGCATCCCGGTGTACCGCAGCGCCGGCGACCGGTAGAGCCCGATCTTCGGCAGTCCCACCGTGACCGTCATGTCGGCTGCCAGCGCGCCCTCCGCGACTGCCCCGCTATCCGCGTCGACCCCACTCGGCAGGTCCAGCGCGACCACCGGCGTGCCACGCTCACGGCGGACGGCGTCGACCGTTGCGAACGCGTCCACGACCTCCGGCGGCAAGGTGTCCTTCCCGCCGATGCCGAACACGGCATCGACGATGACGTCTGCCTCTCGTGCTGCCTCGCGGAGCGATCCCGGTTCGAGCCAGACGAACTGATCGACCGTGGCAGCATCGATCGGGGCACCACTGCTGTCAGCTCGGCGATAGCCCCAGATCAGACAACGCCACCCGCGCTCACGCAAGGCCGCCGCGGCAACCAGACCGTCGCCGCCGTTGTTGCCCGGGCCGGCCAGCACGAGGACGGTTCCCGCGCGCCCGCCGGTCGCCCGTTCGATCTCCCGCGCCACGCCGCGACCCGCCGCGCGCATCAGGTCCGCCTCGGAGCGCCCCGCATTCATCGCGGCACGTTCCGCGGCACGAATCTCCTCCACTCGACACAAGCTGATCACGACCCGTCCGCCTCCCCATCCGTCGATGCGCGCTTGGTGGCCACGACGACCGCCATCGCGACGCTCCGCGAGTGTGTCAGTGAGATCGAGAAGTGGGTCAGGCCAAGGTGTGCGGCCCGCGCCGCGGCTGTGTCGTGGAGCACGACGATCGGCTTGCCGCGGCGGTTCGGCAGGACCTCGATGTCGCGCCAGCGGATCCCACGGACACCGGTCCCGAGCGCCTTCATTACCGCTTCCTTGGCCGCGAAGCGCGCCGCGAGCTCCGCCGGGCGGCGGCCGTAGCGCTCCCGCTCCCGCTCGGTGTAGACCCTGCGCAAGAATCGGTCACCGAAGCGTTCAAGCGTCTGCTGGATGCGGTCGATCTCAATGACGTCGACGCCAACTTCTACCGGTCCGGCCGCCTCTGGGTCCCAGAGGGGCTGATAGCTAGCGCCCGACACCGGCATAGCGGAACCCGAGACGCCGCACATCGGCCGGATCGTAGATGTTGCGCCCGTCCAGCAGCACCGGCTGGCGCATCAAGCTCGCGACCCGTCCGAGATCGGCCTGCTTGAACTCGTTCCAGGGCGTCAGCACCAGCAGGGCGTCGGTCCCGCGGACGGCCTCGTAGGGATCGTCGAAGTACTCCGCCTCGGGGACCACCTCCCGGGCATTGTCCATCGCCGCCGGGTCGTAGCAGCGAGGGATGGCCCCGCGCTGGATGAGCATGCGCACCACGTCGATCGCCGGTGACTCGCGGATGTCATCGGTGTCCTGCTTGAACGAAAGCCCCCAGATGGCGATCGGCCGCTGGTGTAGGTCGCCCACCATGGTTTGCAGCTTGTGCACGAAGCGGCGGCGCTGATCCTGATTGATCTCCAACACGGCGTGGAGGAGCTGCGGGTGACAGCCGGCCTCGTGCGCCATGTAGGACAGCGCCTTGACGTCCTTGGGGAAACAGGACCCGCCGAATCCGATGCCGGCGTCCAGGAAGAGCGGGCCGATCCGCGGGTCGAGGCCCATGCCCTGGGCCACCACCTTGACGTCCGCCTGGTATTGCTCGCAGATCTGCGCGATCTCGTTGATGAAGCTGATCCGTGTCGCCAGGATCGCGTTGGAGGCGTACTTGATCATCTCGGCGGTCCGACGGTCGGTGATCAGCACCGGGGCGTTGAGGGCGCTGTAGAGTTCGGCGACGCGCTCGGCCGCCTCACGGTCCTCGGCCCCGAGCACGATCCGGCTGGGGTTGAAGACATCCTGAACCGCCGACCCCTCACGGAGGAATTCGGGGTTGCTCACGACGGCGAAGGTTGCGTCGGGCGACTTGACCTGGTTGATGATCGAGGTGACGAGATCTCCTGACCCGATCGGCATGGTGCTCTTGTTGATGATGATGGTGTGACCGCGAATCGTCTTCCCGATCATCTCGGCCGCGGACCGCACGGCCCGCATGTCGGCCTCACCGCTGAAGGAGGACGGTGTGCCGACGCAGATGAAAACAAACTCAGAAATCGGCACGGCCTCGTCATAGCAGGTGGTAAAGCGAAGGCGCCCCGCCTTGAGGTTGCGGGTCACGAGCTCGTCCAGCCCGGGCTCGTAGATCGGGCTAATCCCCTCCGAGAGGAGCTGGACCTTGCGCTCGTCGATATCGACCCCGAAGACGTGATTCCCCAGGTCGGCGAAGGCGGCCGCGTAGACGGCCCCGACGTAGTTCGTTCCGATGATGGTAATGACCGCCACTCGTCTACATCCCTTCACGCACCGGGTCGCTAACCCGCCTCGGGTCGCGGCTCGACTGCGGGTCTCCTGCCTCGTTGCTCGTCAACGATAGATTGGTGACCCGCGCCTTATAGCTATGTCCCGAACTGTACACGAGGAGAGACGTGATCTGGCGCGGTAGCGGCATGACATTTCTGAGGTCAAACTCGACATGCCGCCAAACCCCACGCTCGATCAACGTCGCTCGTCCCTCGGGCTCGGGGGTCTGCCCCGGCTGGATGTAGAACCCATGCCACCACTCTCGAGGCTGCCCCTGCAAGTCCACGTACGTCACCTTCAGGATCAGCGGGTATTCCGTGTGCATCTCGCCGCCGCCCGGCGGTGACTGCTCCTCGATCCAGATATCGGCCGCGAGGCGGAGGGAGGAGTGAACCCGCAGCGTCACACCGATATGTTGCTGGATCCCCGTCTCGCAGTGGTCAGTGTTCCCGCTGTCGCGTGAGAATTCGACGGCGACGTGCCGCTCCCCGAAGTCGTCGACAGGAACGCGCTGGACGAGTCCGAACTCGCTGCCACCGTCGCCACCCTGGTCCTGATACTCCACCCATTCGGCCAGACCGCGCGTGAACTGACCATTCCGGATCATCTCGCGCACAGCGGCCGTCACCGGCCCGAAGGCACCGCCCGCGCTGACGATGGTCTGCTCGTTGGCCGCGAGGCTGCGGGTGCCGGCCTCGCTGGTGACCGTGGCATGCCCTCGCAGGACCCCGACCCGCACCGCCATGATCGGCTCGTTCACTCCCCCGTTGCGCGAGCTGCGCTGCACCTCGACCAGGAACGACCCTGCATCAGGGCTGCGCGCTGAATCTACCATCACCACCTCGGCCGGGCCCGCGGTCACGCGTAGGGTGGACTCGGTGATGTCGCCGTGCGGCGCCATACCGACGTAGATGATTCCGCGCACGGGCGTCAGCACGAACTCCTTCCGCGTCGACCAAAACCGGGACGTCCGCATCCGCTGGACGGTGACCTCGGTTTCCTCCGAGATTTCCACCGTTCCTCCATCGAACAAGGTCAACCAGCCCACGGTCCCCTGCCCGGCGGCGATCGTGTCCCCCTCCTCCACGGTGACGACGTCCGTCACGAGGCGCCACTCATCCTGGCCGGCGGGACGCACGAGCAGCCCCGATCCGCTCACGACCTGGAGCGACGCCGGTTCCGCGGTGGTGGCGTTGGCGAGGTACCAGCGCGCACCGAGCACCGCCGCTCCGACCAGGCTCAGGAACATCGCGAACCCGGCCAGGAGCAACGCCCAGGCCAGTCGCACCTGGCGCCGGACTAGCGGCGAATCGTAAAGCCCTGAAACTCCGGTCCCGGTTCCAACCATTCGCAGGTCATCCGGTTCACCACGGCTCCCGGCGGGCCCTCGCGCAGCGCGGCGCGGAACCGCTCCAACGCCTCCTCGGGTCCATCCGCCACCGTCTCAACGGAGCGCCCATCCTCACGGTTGCGCACCCAACCGCTCAACCCGAGCGCGGTGGCAGTGCGCACCACGAATGCCCGGAAGCCGACTCCCTGCACGCGGCCTTCGACTACGCAGCGCAGGCGGGCCTTCGCCTCCGGCACGTGCATCGAGCTTCTCTCCACCGATCACCCTCTCCCCATGCCGGCCTCCGCACCGACGACGCGGTGACGCTGGCGCTGCAGCGCGGCCGCCGCGCTGTCGGCAGGGCGGTAGCGATCGAGGAAGGCGCGCATCTCCTCGGCAAAGGTTCCCCGGGCGATCGCGTCCCGAATTCGTGCCATCTCCCGCTGGATGAACCAGAGGTTGTGGATCGTGCCCAGCCGGTAGGCCAGCAGCTCACGCGCGCGGAAGAGGTGGTGAAGGTAGGCGGCGCTGAACGTCGTGCAGGTCGGGCAGGTGCACGTCTCATCCACCGGCCCGAAGTGGGTTCGGAACCGCGATGCGGTGACGTCGATGCGCCCATCCGGGGTGAAGAGCGCACCCCGCCGCGCCACGCGCGTCGGGTGGACGCAATCGAACATGTCGACCCCGGCAGCGACTCCGCGCCACAAGTCCTCCGGCGACCCGACGCCCATGAGGTAGCGCGGCCGCTCGGGCGGGAGACCATCGACCGAGGCGTCGAGCATCTCCGCCATGACCTCTTTCGGCTCGCCCACGCTCAGGCCGCCGATAGCCGAGCCGTCGAGTGGCAGGTCGCGCAGGAAGCTCGCGCTCTCGCGCCGCCTGTCCGGATCGAAGCCTCCCTGGGCAATCCCGAACAGCATCGGACGGGAGGCGGGCGCCACATCGGCCTGGCGCGCAGCAAAGCGCTCGATGGCACGCAGCAGCCAGCGGTGCGTGCGCTCCATCGCCGCTGCCTGTGCGGCGTCGTCACTCCCGTAGCCGACCAGCTCATCGAGTGGCATGATGATGTCGGAGCCGAATCCGAGCTGGAGGTCGATCGCCGACTCAGGTGTCAGTTCCCAGCGGCTCCCGTCCAGGTGGGAACGGAAGGTCACGCCCTCCTCACGCACCTCCCGCCGCTGCGCCAGGCTGAAGACCTGGAAACCCCCGGAGTCGGTCAGGACCGGTCCGTCCCACGCCATGAAGCGCTGGACCCCGCCGGCCGCCTCCAGGACAGCCACGCCCGGACGGAGCATGAGGTGGTAGGTATTTGCCAGGATGATGTCGGTGCCGGTCGCGCGAACTTCATCCGGCGTCAGCGACTTGACGCTGGCCTGCGTCCCGACGGGCATGAATGCCGGCGTCCGCACGTCACCGCGCCGGGTCCGGAGGATACCGACGCGGGCCCGGGTCGCCGGGTCCGCGGCCAAGATCTCGAAATGGTGAGGCTGCTCGCCGCCGGAGTGTGGTGCGGCGTTATCGCGCTCCATCATGGTCGAATGGTAGCACAGGCGCCGAGGGGCACGTCAGGAACGACAAGCGATCGATGCCGATGAGCGACAAGCGCCGTACGCGCGAGATTCGCCGCCGTCTGCAACTCTGGGCGTTCGACCAACTGTACCGGCATGCCTGGTTCTACGACCCGCTCAGCCGCTTCGTGTTCGGCGACGAGTGGCACCATTGGCGCCAGACCGTCCTCCCCTTCGTTGGCCCGGGTCGCGTCCTCGACCTCGGCTGCGGCACCGGCGCGCTCCTCCCTGAGCTACGTACGCGAGCCACGGCTATTGGAGTGGATTGGTCCCGGAGCATGCTGCGAGTAGCGAGCCGACGTGCTCGCGACGGCGGGCTGGTTCGCGCAGCCGCAGCCAACCTCCCCTTCCGCGACGCCACATTCACCAGCGTCGTATCCACCTTCCCGGCGCAGTTCATCGTGGAGCGAAGCACGCTCGATGAAGTAACTCGAGTTCTGGCACCGGGTGGGCGGTTCATCGTCGTGCTCGGTGGTGAGGTTACCGACTGGCACGGCTGGCGCCGGCCAATCGGGGCGCTCGCTCGTCTCTTCTACGGCGATCGGGTCGATGGCACCGTCCCTCGAGGAGATGTGCTGGCACACCCATCCCTTCCCGGGGACTGGCACACAGTCGAAACGCCCCGTGGGCGGGCTCTGCTGTGGGTTGCAAGCCGCGCTGACAGCACGACGGCAGAGGGCTAGCTGGTTGTGCCGCCGGACTCCGAACCGCTGTCGTGGCCGTTGGACGCAACCGCAGCCGAAGCGTCAATCGGCATCAGGTCCGCAAGGGGGTCGGCCTTGGTCGGCATCCGCAGCGGGGCAGCAGCCTTAGCCTCGGCCACGGCCTTGGAGACAGCCGCCGCCGCTCCCGGGGGTGGCGGGGGCGTGTTGATCTGATCCAACCGGGTCGCCTCGGTCAGCACCGAGGTCGTGGTCCGGTGCACGTCGGCCGCGGACTGCCGGACCTCGTCTCCCACCGACGCGACTTCACTGGTGACCTCGTTGAGGGTCCGCTGGAACTCGCCCGTCAGGTCGCTGGTCGCGGCCCGGAACTCGCGGATGCCCTTCCCGATCCCCTGCGCGATCTCAGGCAGCTTCCCCGGCCCGAAGATCATGAGGGCGATCACCATGATCACCAGGATCTCCATCGGCCCCATGCCAAAGAAGTTCATCCACGCTCTCCGTTCGACGCTGCCGCAGCCCCTGAACCCGTCCGGTTGCTGACGGTTGGTAGTATACCATCGCGAGCGGGCACGATCGGCGAGGCACGGTCGCTGGAACGTGTGCTGGCCGCATGGAGAGGGAACGGCAGCCGGTGCTCCTACTCGACGGCCGGATCTTAGCATATCGGCGCGGAGGTATCGCGCGATATGTCGCCGAACTCGCCGCGCACCTGCTCGCCGCCGCGCCGGACCTCACCGTGCGCGTCCTCGTCAACCGCACCGGTGTCGACGCGGGGTTACCGACCATCCGCGTCATGACCCCTCCGCACCACCGTGTCGAGCGCTGGTTACTCGGGCTGGAAGTCCTGCGCCATCGACCCCGGCTGCTTCACAGCCCGGACTTCATCCCGCCAGTAACACCCGGCGTTGCACGCGTGGTCACCGTGCACGACCTCGCTTTCCTCAGCGACCCGTCCCTGCTGGCGGCCGACGGCCTGCGCTACTACGGTCAACTCCCGCGTGCGATCCACGCGGCACGAGCCGTCATCACCGTCTCGGGCACAGTTCGTGAACAGGTCATCGAGCGGCTCGGTGTGCCCCCGGAGAAGATACATGCCGTCTACAACGGTGTGGCAGACACCTTCTTTGCCGAACCGTCCGAGCCGCCGAGCCATACCATCGCGCGGGAGGCGCCCGAGATCGCCCCTGCCCTGCTCGCCGGGGGTCGAGCCATCATTTTGATCGTTGGAACCGTCGAGCCGCGCAAGCGCCACGTGTTGCTCGCCACGGCGGCAGCGGATCTCGCCACGCGACGCCCGGACCTCGCTCCGCTCCTCGTCGTCGCCGGCCAGCCGGGTTGGCGCTCGGAGGAGGCCACCGCGGCGATCCGCAAGCTGGAGCAGGCCGGGCTAGCGATCTGGCTGACGGATGTCGGCGACGGATTGCTCCAGGCGCTGTACCGGACGGCGACGGTGCTTGCCCTCCCCTCGTTCGACGAGGGGTTCGGCCTGCCGCTCGCCGAGGCGATGGCGACCGGACTGCCGGCAGTGGTCGCGAAGCGCGGGGCGCTGCCCGAGGTCGCGGGCGATGCAGCGGTACTCGTCGACGAGGGCGATCCGGCAACGTGGGCGGAGGTGCTGGAGCGGGTGTTCGACGATGCGGCGTTGCGGCACGACCTGGCTGCGCGCGGCAGGGAGCGCGCGGCACAGTTCCGCTGGGAACGAACGGCGCGGGAGACCGCGGCTATCTACCGGAGGGTGCTCGCAGGTGACTGAGCGACCGACCTGGTTGATTGTAGGGCTCGGCAACCCGGGACAGCGCTACGCCGCGACCCGGCACAACATCGGCTTCATGGTGGTCGACCATCTTGCACGCCAGCTTGAGCCAGGGGACCGGCGCAACCGCTTTGATAGCGAGTTGATCGAAACGCGCGACGCGGCCGGGCGCATCGTGCTGCAGAAGCCGCAGACGTTCATGAACCTCAGCGGCACCGCCGTGGCCCAGGCGGCTCGCTGGTACCGGGTGCCCACTGAGCGCATCCTCATCATCTACGACGACCTCGATCTCCCGTTTGGCCGCATCCGGCTGCGTCCGGGCGGCAGCAGTGCCGGCCACAAGGGACTGCAATCCGTGATCGAACACCTGGGAACCGACCGCGTGCCGCGCCTCCGGGTGGGGATCGGCCGCCCGGAGCACGGAAGCACCGTGAGCTACGTGCTCAGCCGCTTCCGACCCGAGGAGGAGCGGGTCCTACCCGACGTCATCGCCCTGGCCGCCAACGCCGCGCTCAGTTGGTACAAGGATGGCATCGATGCCGCGATGAACATGTACAATCGGGCTGGTGCCCAGCGTGAGGTCGGACGCGAAGCGCAAGGGAGAGCAGACAGCCAGCGGTTCACTTCCGGTACGTAGCGGCAGCCGGGAGCAACGAGGCTCCAGGCAGGAGGTGTAACGTGGACTTCGCACTCGACTCCGAGCATCAACTCTTCCGGGAGCGCTTCCGCGCGTTCGCCAACGAGGTCGTCGCGCCACGCGCCGCGGAGATCGACCGCACCGGCGAATTCCCCTGGGACGTGATCAACGCAGCAGCCGAGCTGGGGCTCCTCGGGGTGCCGATCCCGGAGGAGTACGGCGGCGTGGGAGCCGACGGGCTCGCATTCGCCCTGCTCATCGAGGAGATCGCCGGCGCATGCGGGTCCACCGCCCTTACGATCGCCGCCCACACCGGACTCGTCTGCGTGCCGCTGCTGATGTTCGGCAACGAGGAGCAGAAGCGCCGCTACCTCACGCCGCTGGCTGAGGGGAAGATGCTCGGCGCGTTCGGCCTCACCGAGCCGCAGGCCGGCTCCGACGCGGGTGCCACGCGCACCGCGGCCGTGCGCGACGGCAACGAGTTCGTCATCAACGGCCAGAAGGTGTTCACCACCAACGGCAGCATCGCGGGGGTCATCATCGTCACCGCCGTGACCGACCCGGAGGCCGGGCGGCGGGGCATCTCCAACCTCATTGTGCCGGCCGATGCACCCGGTGTCAGCTTCGGGCAGGACCAGGAGAAGATGGGCCTCCACGGCTCGGTGACCTCCCAGGTCTACTTCCAGGACTGCCGCGTTCCGGTCGAGAACCTCCTTGGCCGCCCGGGTGAAGGATTCAAGCAGTTCCTCCAGGTCCTCGACGGGGGCCGGATCGGCATCGGGGCCATGTCGGTCGGCATCGCGCAGGCCGCGCTGCGTGCGGCCCGCAACTACGCGCTGGAGCGTGAGCAGTTCGGACAGCGCATCGCGGACTTCCAAGCCATCAGCTTCATGCTCGCCGATATGGCGACCCAGCTTGAGGCAGCGCGGTGGCTGGTCTACCGCGCCGCCTGGCTCAAAGATCGTGGCCTGCCGCACACCACCGAAGCGGCCATGGCCAAACTCTTTGCCTCGGAAGCCGCCGAGCGCATTTGCCACAAGGCGATTCAAATTCACGGGGGATACGGGTACACCACGGAGTACCCGGTCGAACGGTACTACCGCGACGTCCGCCTGACTGAGATCGGTGAGGGCACGTCGGAGATTCAACGGCTCGTCATCGCCCGCCGGCTCCTGGCGGAAGCTTAGGAAGGGACGGACAGGCCGATGGAGATCACGCGTGTCGCGGTCGTCGGCGCGGGGACGATGGGGAGCGGGATCGTGCAGGTCGTGGCTCGCGCCGGCATCCCGGTCACGATGATTGACCGCGACCAGGCGATCCTCGATCGCGCATTTGAGACGATCGCGCAACGGCTCCACCGAGAGGTGGAAAAGGGACGCCTCACCGAGGAGGAGGCCGGCGTCGCCACGAGCCTCATCAAGACCGACGCCTCCGTCGACGGCGCCGCTGAGGCGGACCTGGTCATCGAGGCGGTGCCGGAAGTCCTCGACCTGAAGGCGGACATTTTCCGTCGCCTCGACGAGATCAGTCCCAGCGCGACGATCCTGGCATCGAACACCTCGTCGATCTCCATCACCCAGCTCGCCGCGCTCACCCGTCGACCGGACAAGGTTGTGGGCATGCACTTCTTCAATCCGGTCCCGGTCATGCAACTGGTGGAGGTCATCCGCGGGCTGGGCACCTCGGACGAGACGCACGGCGCGGTGATGGATCTAGCGACACGGCTCGGGAAGACGCCAGTCACGGTGAACGACTTCCCCGGCTTCGTCTCCAACCGCGTGCTCATGCCGATGATCAACGAGGCGATCTACTGCCTGATGGAGGGGGTCGCCACCGCCGAGGATATCGACACCGTGATGCGGCTGGGCATGAACCACCCCATGGGTCCGCTAGCGCTGGCCGACCTGATCGGCCTGGACGTTTGCCTGGACATCCTGGAGGTGCTGCACCGCGACCTCGGCGACGACAAGTACCGCCCGTGCCCGCTCCTGCGAAAGATGGTTGCGGCCGGGAAACTCGGCCGGAAGACCGGCCAGGGGTTCTACACCTACCCGTAAGGGAGCGACGATGGACTTTGCCCTCCCGGACGAACTTCGGCTGCTCCAGGAGACAGTGCGCGAGTTCGTGGCAGACGCGGTGACGCCGCGAGCCGCGGAGCGCGACCGCGAGGCCGCGTTCCCGGCCGATGAGCTCCGCGCCGCCGCGACGCTCGGGCTCTGCGGCCTGATGGTGCCGGAGGAGTTCGGGGGGAACCCGGTCGGCAGCCTGGGTGCCGTGCTCGTCTATGAGGAGGTCGCCGCCGGGTCACCAGCTCTGTCCGTCACGCTCTCGGTCCACAACACCCTCGTGTGCGGAGCAGTGGCAACCTACGGCAGACCCGAGCTACAGGCCGAGCTACTGCCCAGGCTCGCTTCCGGGGAGATTCTGGGTGCGTACGCACTGACCGAGCCCGGCGCCGGCTCGGACGCGGCCGCGCTCACCACCCGTGCCCGCCGCGACGGCGACCATTACGTCCTCGACGGACGGAAGATCTTCGTGACGCACGGGGACCACGCCGGGCTTTACATCATTTTTGCCGTCACCGACCCGGAAGCCCGCACCTCGCGCCGCATTTCCGCATTCGCGGTCGACCGGGACAGGCCCGGACTCACGGTGCCGCGGCGCGAGCATAAGCTCGGGCTGCGCGCGTCCGAGATCGCCGAGGTGACGTTGACCGACTGTCGCGTCCCGGCGACTCGGCTCCTGGGCAATGAGGGTGACGGATTCGGCATCGCGATGGCGCTGCTCGACGGTGGCCGCATCGGCATCGGTGCCCAGGCGGTCGGCATCGCCCGCGGCGCCTATGACCTGGCTCTGCGATACGCCCGGGAGCGGCAGCAATTCGGCCGCCCGATCGCGGACTTCCAGGCGATCCAGTGGAAGCTCGCCGACATGGCCACGCGGATCGACGCAGCTCGGCTCCTCGTGTGGCGGGCTGCGACCCTGCGCGACCAAGGCCAGCCACACACCCTGGCTGCCTCGCAGGCCAAACTCTTCGCCTCGGAAACCGCCACCTTCGTGACGGATCAGGCCGTCCAGATCCACGGGGGCTACGGCTACCTTGAGGAGTACGCGGTCGAACGCTATTTTCGGGATGCCCGCGCGACGGTGATCTATGAAGGAACCTCCGAAATCCAACGTCTCGTCATCGCGCGCCGGCTTTTGAGTGACAATCAGTGAGGGTTGGAGTAACCGATGGCAGGTCAGTCAGCAGAGAAGAACGGAGAGTCGACCCAGCGCGGCTATCTCATGCTGCTGGTGGGGCATGAGCGCGCGACGTCGGACGCCGCACTCGGCATCGCCCTCCGCGCAGCGGGCCACAACCTGCGCGTGCACATCATCGAGTTCCTGAAGGGCGGGCGCGACCGCGGCGAAGTTGCCGCGGTGTCCTTCCTCACCGGGGTCACGCTTACCCAGTACGGCACCGTTCCTCCCCAGCGGACGGCGGAGGACATGGACGGCCCGGCCATCGCGCCTGATCGACTGGAAGCGGCCCTGCGGGAGGCGCAGGTGCACGTGCGCCAGCGCGTCACCAACATCTTGATCCTCGACGGACTGCTCACGTTGGTCGGCCAGGGGCTGGTCGAGGAGTCCAAGATCCTGGAGCTGGTAAACGAGTCCGCCCCGTGGCTCGACATCGTCGTCAGCGGGGCAACGGTCACCGATTCGCTGAAGGAGGCCGCCGATTCCGTTACCATGATGGAAATCGTCAAGTCCAGCGAGCGCGCCGAGCAGCCGCTCCGCCGCGGCATTCACTACTGACGGCCCGGCCCGCGCGCCGGACCGAGGAGGTGGGACACGCCATGCGCTACTTCGACGTCAACGACGACGAGCGATACCGCGAGCCACCCGATCCGGCCCAGCGGGATTTCACGACCGTCTCGGGTGAGCCGGTCAAGGAGGTCTACACCGAGGAAGATCTTGAGCGCATCGGGTTCGACCCCGAGCGCGACCTGGGCCGCCCGGGCGAGTATCCCTTCACCCGAGGCATCCACAAGAACCTCTACCGGGGCAAGCTCTGGACCATGCGGATGTTCTCGGGCTTCGGCTCGGCAGAGGAGACGAACGCCCGCTTCCGCTACCTGCTGGACCACGGTGAGACCGGCCTCTCGATCGCCTTCGACCTGCCCACGCTCTACGGCCGCGACACCGACGACCCGATGGCAGAGGGCGAGTTCGGCAAGTGCGGCGTGGCCGTCTCGTCCCTGGCAGACATGGAGATCCTGCTCGATGGGATCCCGCTCGACCAGATCACGACCTCCATGACGATCAACGGCCCCGCAGCAGCGATCTGGGCGATGTACATCGCCACGGCGGAGAAGCGTGGCATCCCGCGGGCCAAGCTGGGCGGCACGCTTCAGAACGACATTCTCAAGGAGTTCACCGCCCAGAACGAGTACATCTTCCCACCCGAGCCGTCGATGAAGCTCGTGACCGACACCATCGAGTTCGCCACGCGCGAGATGCCGAAGTGGAACAGCATCAGCGTCAGCGGGTACCACATCCGTGAGGCGGGAGCGACCGCGACCGAAGAGCTGGCGTTCACCATCGCCGACGGTATGGCCTACGTGGACGCGGCGCTCGCCCGCGGCCTGGACATCGACGAGTTCGCGCCCCGCATCTCGTTCTTCTTCAACTGCCACAACGATTTCTTCGAAGAGATCGCCAAATTCCGCGCTGCCCGGCGCATCTGGGCTCGTTTGATGCGCGAGCACTACGGGGCGAAGAACCCGCGCTCCTGGTGGCTTCGCTTCCACACGCAGACCGCCGGCTGCTCCCTCACGGCGCAGGAGCCGGAGAACAACATCATCCGGACCACGATCCAGGCGCTGGCGGCCGTCCTCGGTGGAACCCAGTCACTGCACACCAACTCGCTCGACGAGGCGCTCGCACTCCCGTCAGACTTGGCGGTGCGCATCGCCCTGCGCACCCAGCAGATCATCGCCTACGAAAGTGGCGTGGCCAACAGCGTCGACCCGCTCGCCGGCAGCTACCTGGTCGAGACGATGACGACCGAGATGGAGCAACGCGTCCAGGCGATCCTCGACGAGATCGCTGAGCTGGGTGGCGTGCTCGCCGCCATCGAGAGCGGGTACTTCCAGCGGCGCATCGCCGACAGCGCCTACCGCTACGAGCAAGCTATCGCCGAGCGCCGCAAGATCGTGATCGGCGTCAATGCGCTGCGCAACGAGGAGCCGGCCGACATCCCGCTCCTGACGATGGATCCAGAGGGTGAGGTGCGCCAGCGCCAGCGGCTCGCCCGCATCCGCCGGGAGCGCGACCAGGTCGAGTGGCGGGCTTCCCTCGACGCGCTGGAGCAGGCTGCGCGCGCTGGGGAGAACCTGATGCCGCACCTGCTGCGCGCGGTACGCGCCTACGCAACACTCGGAGAGATCACGAACTGCCTCAAAGCCGTGTACGGCGAGTATCGGCCCGTGGCGGTGGTGTGATCGAGGGGAGGAGGAGAAGGTGACTGCCAGCCGGACGCGCCCGATCCGGGTACTCGTGGCGAAACCCGGCCTCGACGGCCACGACCGCGGCGCCAAGGTCATGGTCCGCGCGCTGCGCGACGCCGGGATGGAGGTGATTTACACCGGTCTCTTCCAGACGCCGGAGATGATCGCCCGCGCCGCCGCCGACGAAGATGTCGACGTAGTCGGCCTGAGCATCCTCTCGGGGGCACACAACGCCCTGGTACCGCGGGTCATCGAGCAGTTGCGGGCGATGGGGATCGACGACGTGCTTGTGGTCGTCGGCGGCACGATCCCCGAGGAGGATGTCCCGCGCCTGAAGGCGGCCGGGGTCGCCGAGGTCTTCGGTCCCGGAACACCGCTGCCGGACGCGATCGAGTTCATTCGCGCGAACGCTCCACGGCGAGAGGACGCGGCGTGAGCGACCTTATCGAGCGCTTTCTGGCAGGCGACCGGCGCGCCCTGGCGCGGCTGCTCACGCACGTCGAGAACCGGACCGAGCTCGGCGCTCGCGCCATCCGAGAGTCATTCGCCCGCACCGGGCGAGCGCACATCGTAGGCATCACCGGCCCGCCCGGTGCCGGCAAGAGCACGCTCACGAACGCGCTGATCCGTGAACTGCGCGGCCGCGGGCGCACCGTCGGGGTGCTGGCCATCGACCCCTCCAGCGCCATCACCGGCGGCGCCACGCTCGGCGACCGCATCCGGATGATGGAGAACCACGCCGACGAAGGCGTCTACATCCGCAGCATGGCAACTCGCGGCCAGATGGGCGGGCTGGCGCTGGCGGCCACTGGAGCGATCCATCTCCTCGACGCCTTCGGCTTCGAGGTCATCCTGGTCGAAACTGTCGGTGTCGGGCAGGACGAAGTCGACATCGCCGAGACGGCCGATACCACCCTGCTGGTCCAGGTGCCCGGCCTGGGCGACAGCATCCAGACGATCAAGGCCGGTATCATGGAGATCGCCGACATCCTGGTCGTCAACAAGGCCGACCGCCCCGACGCCCGGCAGCTCGTTCGCGACCTGCGCAACATGCTGCTGCTCGGTCAGACGCCCGAGGGCGACTGGAAGATCCCCATCGTCGAGACGGTGGCGACGGATGGCATGGGCATCCCGCGGTTGGCGGATCAGATCGCCGCGCACCGCACCTGGCTGGAGGAGTCGGGGCGGCACCGCGGACGCATCGAACGCCGCCTTGCCCGCGAAGTGGTGCTCCTGGCACGCGAACGATTCGACCAGTGGGTCACCGCCAAACTCCAGGATCCAGCCTTCGCTGCTGCGCGCGCCGCGCTCCTGGCACGCCAGGTTGATCCGGGCACGCTGGCGGACCGCCTCCTCCACGGCGTGCTCGACCCGGCCGACACCACGCAGAGCCGTCGCTAGCGCGTCTCACCCCCCAGGGCCGCCATCGCCGCGTCGATGAGCGGCTCTGGATCGACCTCCTCGCCGCCTTCGCGGCTCAGCCAGACCAGGAACTCGACGTTCCCCGCTGGGCCGCGGATCGGCGACGGCGTCAACCCGCGGACGGTAAAGCCGAGCGCCTGAGCGTCGGTCAAGACCCGCCGGAGCACCTCCCGGTGCACCCGGGGATCGCGCACGACCCCGCCCTTCCCGACCTTCTCTCGCCCCGCCTCAAACTGCGGCTTGATCAGCGCCACGCACGAGCCGTCCGGCTTCAGCACGCGCAGCGCAGCCGGCAAGACCAGCGCCAGCGAGATGAAGGAGACATCGATGGTCACAATGTCGATCGGCTCCGGCAGCGACTCAAGGTACCGCACGTTGGTGCGGTCAAGCACGACGACGCGCGGGTCCTGCCGCAGCCGGTAGTCGAGCTGGCCGTAGCCGACGTCGATGGCGTACACCCGCGCCGCGCCCCGTTGGAGCAGGACATCGGTGAACCCGCCGGTCGAGGCGCCGAAATCCGCGCAGACGCAGTCGCGGACGTCGAGGGCGAATTGCTCCAGCGCCCAGTCGAGCTTCTCCCCGCCCCGGCTGACGAAGCGGGGACGCTCACGCAGATCGAGCGGCGCGTCGGGCGGGAGCAGGGTTCCTGGTTTGTCGATAACACGGTCGCCCGACCGAACCGCCCCTGCCATGATCATCGCCCGCGCCCGGCTGCGGCTCTCGGCCAGTCCCCGCGCGACCAGCAACTCGTCCGCGCGAACCCGCTTGCTCATCGATGCGCCGCTCACATCTGCTCGACCGCACGGTGGAACCGGCTTGTCTGGGCATGGCAAAGGGCCACGGCGAGGGCATCGGCCGCGTCATCCGGCTTCGGAACCTCGTCGAGGTTCAGGAGGAGGCGCACCATCTCCTGCATCTGCGCCTTGTCGGCCTTGCCGTATCCGGCCACGGCCTGCTTGACTTCGGCCGGCTTGTACTCCACCACTGGCACCCCCGCCTGCGCAGCCGCCAGGAGGACCACCCCGCGCGCCTGACCGACCGAGAGGGCGGTCGTGACATTGCGCGAGAAGAACAGCTCTTCGATCACCACGACATCGGGCGCGTGGCGACGTATGAGCGCGCTCAACCCTTCGTAGAGCTTCAGCAGCCGCGCGGGCATGCGCTCCGACGACGGGGTGGAGAGGACGCCGTACTCCAGCGCCTGCGGCTGGTCGTTGCCGACCACCAGCCCGTACCCCAGCAGCGCTGTCCCCGGGTCGACGCCGAGGATGATCTCCCCACGTTCGCTCATCGCGACACGCCACTCCCACGAGAGCCGGCAGAGTGAATCGGCAGGGGATCCTCCTGTGCAGCCCCGCTTACGACGACGCGTCGGTTACGGGATGTACCGTTCGGCAACCACATCCCCTTCCCGCTTGAAATTCGGAAACTTTCCGGGTATACTGGTAGGTAAGAGTTGAAACAAGGGGCGGCATGATCGGAATGCGACGGACAATCCACGTGCATACCCTCGAATCAGTTGGGTGACCCAGCGTGCCCAGGCCCCAGTGGCCCGGGATTTTTTTATCTAATGTACTCGCCCTCAGGCGGTTCCGGCGCCTTGAGAAGGTGGTGAAGAAGAGTATGGATGCGAGCCTGATCGCGCGGGGCAAGGATCGCGGGTACTTGCTGTCCGATGAAATCATCGCCGCATTCCCGAACGCTGAGGAAAATGTCGAGTCCCTCGACGAATTCTATAGCACCCTCGTAGAGCAGGGAATCGAAGTCCTCGACCACGAGCCAACCAACGGCAACGGTACCACGTCCTCCCTTTCCGAGCGCACCGCATCCCAGCCCGCACCCGCATCGCCAGCCATCGATACGCGCCAGGATGTCGCCGACGCGGTCAGCGTCAGCGACTCAGTCCGTCTCTACCTCCAGGAGATCGGCGAAACCAATCTGCTGACCATGGAGGAGGAAGTCTGGCTCGCTAAGCGTATGGAGCGCGGCAAGATCGCCGAGCAGCGCCTGGCAAACGGCGACTACGCCTCCGAAGCCGAGCGCGCCGAACTCCTGGCCGACAAAGAGGATGGCGAGAAGGCTCGGGCACACCTGATCCAGGCGAACCTCCGCCTTGTGGTGAGCGTCGCCAAGAAGTACGTCGGGCGCGGCCTCTCCTTCCTGGACCTCATCCAGGAGGGCAACATCGGCCTGATGAAGGCCACCGACAAGTTCGATTACAAGCGCGGCTTCAAGTTCTCAACCTACGCGACGTGGTGGATCAGGCAGGCGATCACCCGCGCCATCTCCGATCAGAGCCGCACCATCCGCCTCCCCGTCCACGTCGGTGAAACGATCAACCGGGTCAAGAAGACCAGCCAGCGCCTCCAGCAGATCTTCGAGCGCGAGCCAACCTTCGAAGAGGTCGCGCGCGCCATGGACATCCCGGAGGAGAAGGTGCGGCAGGTGCTGGACGCCTCCCGCCACCCGGTCTCCCTCGAAGCGCCCGTGGGACAGGAGGGCGACGCCTTCCTCGGTGACTTCATCGAGGACGAAACGATGCCGCCCCCGCTCGAACTGGCCTCCCAGGAACTGCTCAAGCATCAAATCAGCGACGCGCTCTCCAAGCTCACCGAGCGCGAACGCCGCATCATCATCCTCCGCTTCGGGCTGGAGGACGGGCAGTTCCGCACGCTGGAAGAGGTCGGGCGCGAGTTCGGCATTACCCGCGAGCGCATCCGGCAGATCGAGGCCAAGGCGCTGCGCAAGCTCCGCAACCCCACCTACAGCCACCGTTTGCGCGGCTACCTCGATTGACCGTCGGGAAATACGAAATCGCCCAGGGGAGCGAATCAATCGCTCCCCTGTTTGCGTTCCCAAGCGCTGGACCGCTACCAGTGCCCAGATGCAGCCGTGCCGGGCGATCCCCCGCGCCCGCGATGGGGCCCTGTCAGCCCGAGCGGAGACGGCTGGCACTGATGGGGTTTGGCGAAGGACATGGATGTACGCAACCGGCGCGTGCCCGGCGGCTAATGGAGTTTGGCGGATTTTGTGGGTGTCCGCGATCGGCGCGTGCCCGGGGCTAAAGCCGCCGGGCTGATATGGGGTAAGCCCACTGAAGGGGCTATGATGGCGACATCCAGGCGTGTCCGCTCCGGCCGCCCATTGGGCGCTGCATCCCCAGCCCCTTCAGTGGGCTTCGCCGTGTCAGCCCGGCGGCTTTAGCCCCGGGCACGTGCCGGATGGCCGGAACCTCATGCCGAGATGTGGGCCCGATTCCCCCAGCCGGCCTATGGTGTTTGACGAAATAATCCGACACACAGACCGCCCCGCTCCCAGCCGGCTTCAGCCGGCTTTCGTTGTCAGCCCGGCGGCTTCAGCCCCGGGCGTGGGCCACGGCGCCGGAACCGTTCCGCCACCCACCCCGAGCACATGCCACGACGCGGATATCCTACGCCACCCACCTCGCCGACCGTCGGCACCCGCCCGAGCCGGTTGAGCTGGGTGGAAGACTGACGGCCGCTATCCCACAATCTCCATCGCACGCGGACAGCGGACGCGAAGGATCTCTCCCCAACGCGGCCGTTCCCGCGTGAAATCTTTGGGATGCGCCGGAGAGGCTACCCTTCGTATCGCGAGAAAACCAGACTGACGTTATGTCCACCGAAACCGAGGGAGTTCGACAGCGCGTGGCGGACCTCGCAGCGCCGTGGACCGTCACAGATGTAATCCAGGTCGCACTCGGGGTCGGGCTGCTGAAGGTGCCAGGTCGGCGGGAGCACCCCGCGCGTCAGCGCCAGCACCGTGAAGACCGCCTCGACCGCGCCCGCGGCGCCGAGGAGATGACCCGTCAGCGCTTTGGTGGAGCTCACCGGCGGTACCTGCTCCTCCCCAAACACCCGCTTCAGCGCGACCGTCTCCAGGCGGTCATTGAGCGGCGTCGAGGTGCCATGCGCGTTCACGTAGCCGATGTCGCTCGGCGCGAGCCCAGCCCGTGCGATGGCAATCTCCATCGCCTCAGCCGCCCCGGCACCCTCCGGGTCGGGCTGCACGATGTGGCAGGCATCGCCCGTCGCGCCGTATCCGGTCAGTTCGGCCAGAATGGGAGCTCCCCGGCGCAGTGCGTGGTCGAGCGACTCGAGCACCAGCGTCGCCGCGCCCTCTGCGATCACGAAGCCGTCTCGCGTGCTGTCGAACGGACGGCTGGCGCTCTCGGGCTCGTCGTTCCGGGTCGAAAGCGCACCCAAGGCGCAGAATCCCGCCACGGAACCTGGCGTGACCGGCGCCTCGGCTCCTCCAGCCAGCATCACGTCGGCGTCCCCACGCCGGATGATCTCGGCGGCTTCCCCCAACGCATGCGCTGCGCTGGCACAGGCCGACAGCGAGGCGAAGTTCGGTCCCTTCGCGCCGGTCACAATCGAGACGTAGCCGGATCCCATATCGGCCAGGAACATCGGGATGAAGAAGGGACTGACGCGTCCCGGACCGCGCTCGGCCAGCGTGCGCAGTTCCCGCTCGGCGGTTTCGATGCCGCCCAGGGCGCTGCCCAGGAGCACGCCGACCCGCCGGGCGTTCTCCGGCGTGATCTCCAGCTCCGCGTGCGCGAGCGCGTCCTGGGTCGCCGCCACGGCGAGCTGGATGAACCGGTCGGTCCGCCGCGCCTCCTTTGGCTCCAGCCGATCGCGCGGGTCGAAATTTCGTACCTCGCCAGCGATCGTGCTGGCGAAGCCTTCGGCGTCGAAGCGGGTGATCGGGCCAGTGCCCGAGCGGCCGGCGAGCAGCGCCTCCCACGCCGCCTCCAGGGTGTTACCGACCGGGCTCAAAATGCCCATGCCGGTGACGACGACTCGGCGCGCGTCACGCTCAGTCACGATTGAGTACCTCCGGATTCAGGCAGCGTGGCGGCGTCTCGCCGCGCAGGACAGCGAGCAGGTTCCGCGCCGCCAGTTCCGCCATCCGATTTCGGGTGGTGAAGCTCGCGCTCGCGATGTGCGGCGTCACCACGACGCGCGGGTGACGTAGCAGCGGATGTTCGGCTGGCAGGGGCTCGGGGTCGGTCACATCGAGACCTGCAGCCCAGATCCAGCCTTGCTCCAGCGCCTCGAGCAAGGCGTCAGTCTGTACCACGGGTCCACGGGCCGTGTTGATGAGCACGGCACCCCGTCGCATGCGCTGGAGCTGTTCGCGGCCGATCATCCCGCGGGTCTGCTCCGTCAGCGGGACGTGCAGACTCACGAAGTCGCTCTCGACCAGCAGGGCGTCCAGCTCCCGCCACTCGGCCCCGAGCTCTTCCTCAACCTCGGGGCGGCGCCGTGGGGCGTGGTAGAGGATACGCATGTCGAAGCCACGCGCCCGCCGGGCGACGGCCTGACCGATGCGTCCGAGCCCGATGATGCCCAGCGTCGCGCCGTGGACATCCGGTCCCAGGTAGCCCATGGGCTCCCAGGTGCGCCAAGCCCCCGCGAGCACCGCGTTGTGGCCCTCGGGGATCCGCCGCGCCACCGCCAGGAGAAGACCGAACGCCAGGTCAGCCGTCGTCTCGGTGAGCACGTCGGGCGTCGTGCACACCGCGACGCCACGCGCCGTGCACGCGGCGACGTCGATGTTGTCGAACCCGACCGCCATGTTGCTGACGACTCTGACCGACGGCAGCCGGTCGAGCAAATCCCCGTCAACCCGCTCAGTGAGCAAGGTCAGCAGGCCATCGGCGCCCTCGGCCAGCCGCACCAGTTCTTCCCGACTCGGCGGGAGCTCACCCTCCCAAACCGCCACATCGCCCGCTTGTCGGAGCAGGTCAAGTCCAGCTTCCGGGATGACCCGGCTCACCGCGATCCGCACGCCGTCCTCCCTCCACCGAACATCGTGCGGATTCTAACGGGCAGTCTCATAGGCGGCAACATGCCCGCAGGAAAACGGGCACGGTGGGTGCCGACGTAGCCTCCGACTCGCCGCTGGGCAAGCGCTGACCGATTCGCATGGTTCGCGATGCAGTGCGAAGCTCGTCCCTCGATACGACCACAGGTGACCCACGTACGCCTCCGGCGCTCAGGTGCGACCCCAATTCCTGCTTCTCCCCATCACCGTGCTGCGGTCCGGATCAGGGCAAGGAATTCCTACATCCGCGTCCTCGACAGCGGGAACGGGTTGAGGCCTAGAGGGCCGGATCCCGGCATCGTTGCACCGCGGCACTTGACAGGAGGATGCGGAACCGGGGCTCGCAATTGCGCAGACTTGAAGCGAAGCCCCTAGCGTGGTAGTATCCAGTAGGGTCAAGCCCCACCCCGCACGGCGTGTACGACAACGTTTTGAGCCAACGTGAAATAAACGACGGGAGCTGCTAAGCGGGCCTCGTGGGGCTCGGGGTTGCGGCACCCACCTGCCTTTACAGGTTCAAAACCGAGTTACACGCGGCGGAGGTGGGGTTTTGCCCCACCTTTTTCATGCCGTTTGTCCTGGGGGACTGCCTGGTGATCCTAATCCTCCACGGCACCGATCGGCTCGCGATCGACGAGCGGGTCCAGCAGTTGCGTGCAGAGCACGACCCGTCCGGCATCACGACCACCGTCGTGGAGCGGGCGGCCGAGCAACTCGGCGAGTTGCGCAGCGCATGCCTGTCCCCCGGATTTTTCGGTGCTACCCGTCTCGTCATCGCGCGGGATCTAATCGCCGGCGGGGGCGGCGGGCGTGGCCGCCGCGGCGGCTCCGACCGAGCCGAGGCGCTCGACCTGCTGGCCGCGGTTCCGGACAGCACCGTCCTGATCGTCACCGAGTCGGAGATCAAGCCGGCCGACGAGCGCGAGCTGCGCGCCAGGGTGCCTGGCCTGACCATCGAGCGGCACGACGTGCCGCGCGGTCGTGACCTGGTGGAATGGGTTCGTACCCGCGCCCGGCGCTACGACGCAACGATCGAAGCCGAAACGGCTGCGCAGCTCCTCGAAGCCCTCTTCCCCACGTCCTGGCGTGCCGTGGCGAAGCGAGATGACGTCGCCCCCGACCTTTACCGCCTGGACGCGGAAGTGGCGAAGCTGGCAACCGGGGCGGGGCCGGGTCAGGAGATCACGCGAGATCTCGTCGGCGCGCTCGTACCCGATGCCGAAGCGACGAACATCTGGGGGCTCACCGACGCCATCGTGGCCGGCGACGTAGCGGGTGCGGTGCGCGAGGTGGAACGCGCGCTCGCGACCGGGACGCCCTCCGAGATGCTTCTCGGTCAGCTTGCGTCCCAGCTTGAGGTGTTCGCGGTCCTCGCCTCGGGTCCTGCGCAGAGCGCCGCAGCGCTCGCAGCCGAGACGGGGATCAGCGAGGGGCGGCTCCGGCAGGCGGGCCGCACCGCGAGTCGCTTCCCGCACGAGCGGATCGCGCGCGGCCTTGCCGCGCTGCGCGAGATCGACGTGGCGACCAAGCAGGGGCAGGCCGAGGCAGCCGATCTCCTGGTCGGCACCGTCGCGCGCCTGGCTGCGGACCGCTAGTGTCCGGAAGCGACCGCGCGTAGCCAGCTAGGGGTAATTTCAGGGCACGACAAAACGGGCCGCGGATGCAGCCCGTATCGCATACACGCTGTTGCGCCGCGATCCGTGAGGGTGCTATTCCTCGCCGCGGATCAGCGCGTTGAACTTCTTCATCAGCCGCGCCTTGCGCCGCGCCGCGTTGTTCTTGTGGATGATGCCCTTGATGGCAGCCCGGTCGAGCGTGCTGATCGCGTCGCCCACGGCCGTCGCCGCCGCATCGGCATCACCCGCGGCAATCAGCCGCTCGGCCTTGCGAATGTAGGTGCGGGCCGACGACCGGAAGATCCGGTTCCGCATACGTCGTCGCTCGGCAACGCGGACGCGCTTCGCCGCAGACTTCGTGTTGGGCAAGTCTCACATCCCTCCGGATTTCGATCGCACACGCAATCGGCGGCGCCACCGCCGAACCACCAAAGTCTAACAGGATCCGCGATTCCAGGCAACACCGCGCCCGTCCTCTGCTACGATGGACGCACACCGATCCGACTGGCGAGGTTCGCCTCGCCGCCACCGAGAGCGGGGAACGCGATGCGGGTGATTCGCAAGGGATCTGCGCCGGCTGAGCGCGGCACCACCTTCACCGGCGAGACGACCCTGGAGCGCTACCTCTCCGGGGGCGCGGAGGGCATCTCCCTCTCCGTGGTCCACTTCAGCGACGGATCGCGCACCCACTGGCACGAACACCCCGGAGAGCAGATCCTCTACATTCTCGACGGTCGGGGGCGTGTCGGGACGGAGGACGAGGAGATCGAAGTCGGGCCCGGTGACGTGATCTACACCGGACCCGGCGAGCGACACTGGCACGGCGCTGCACCGGGTGCGTCGATGACCCACATCAGCATCACCCGCGGTGGCCCTCCGGTGTGGGGTGAGCCGCCGGAGTCATGCCCTCGCCGCACCTCCAGCGGCGCGGGGTAGAATGATCCTGGTTGGTGGCTGGACACCGGGTCGAGCCACGGTGTCATCGTGGGAGCGGTGATGTCCAACCCGATACCCGACCTGGGCCTGCTGCTCACGCGATTGCGCGCGCTCCACGACGAGTTGCAGCGGACACGTGAGCGCGAGAGGCTGCGTGTCGAAGAGGTCGAGCGGCGGATCGGGGCGGCCGCGATGGACCCGCCACGTACCGAGGAAACGATGCACGAGCTTTTTCAGGCCTACGAAGCTCGATCCTTCGCGCGAGGGCGACTCGATGCACTGGACCACGTGATCGAGCGCCTCGACCTGCTGCTGCCCCCGTTCCCTGAGGGGTCGGGGCGACGCTGATGCCAGCCCCACCAAGGCGCGCGTCCGGAGCGCGGCCGGTCCCCACCCCTTCCCGGCGACCACGCCGGATCACGCCACAAGAAGCTCGCCCGTCCCGCTCGGTGGCGGCCAATGCGACGATCGTTGCCGCCGCCTTCGTCGTCAGCCGCATCCTCGGTCTGCTCCGCGAGATCCTGATCGCCCGGCAATTCGGCACCAGCGGGGACTACGACGCCTACGTCGCCGCCTTCCGTATCCCGGACCTCCTCTTCCTCGTCGTGATGAGCGGCGCGTTCGGCTCGGCCTTCATCCCGGTCTTTGCCGGTTTCCTCAGCCGGGGGGAGCAGGACCGCGCCTGGCGCCTCGCCAGTGCGGTGCTCACCTACACCGTGCTCACGCTGCTCGTCGTGGGGCAGCTCGTGTTCATCTTCGCCGGCCCGCTCATGCGGGACATCGTCGCACCCGGGTTGGCACCCCCGCAGCAAGACCTGGCAGTCAACATCACCCGGCTCCTGCTGCTGTCGCCCTTGCTGCTGGGACTCGGTGCCGCGGCCCAGGGGATGCTCCAGGCTCAGGACGCCTTCACGCTCCCCGCGGTGGCGCCGATCCTCTACAACCTCGGTATCATCGCCGGCGCCCTGCTCCTCGCGCCCACGATGGGCGTCTACGGATTGGCCGTCGGCGTCATCGTCGGGGCAGCCGGACACGCCGGGATTCAATTCGCCGGGTTGATCCGGCGCGGCATGCGCTTTTCCCCCACGTTGTCGCGCCATGTGCAGGGATTGGGTGAAGTCGCCCGGTTGATGGCCCCGCGACTGGTAGGCCAGGCGGCCTTCCAGATCAACTTCATCGTGATGACGAACTTCGCCTCTCGCCTGGGCGAGAGCAAGGTCTCGGCGATCAACTACGCCTATCAGGTCTTCATGCTGCCGCACGGCGTGCTGGCGCTCAGCCTCTCGACCGTGATCTTCCCGATGATGGCCCGCCAGTACGAGCTGAACCAGCTCGACGATCTCAAAGTCACCTTGCGCGGCGCGCTCGGCCCGCTCATCTTCCTCACCTTCCCGGCGTCGGTCGGGCTCTTCGCATTCCGCACCAGCATCGTCCAGGTGCTCTTCCAGTTCGGCTCCTTTTCCGACGAGTCCACCCGGCTCGTCGCCCAGGCCCTCGCCTACTTCTCGGTGGGTCTGGTGGCATTCGCGGTCGTCGAGGCGGTCACACGAGCCTTCTACGCCATGCACGACACCCGCACGCCCGTAACGGTCGCCATCGTTACGGTCATCGCCAACATCGCCCTCAGCGCTTACCTTGCACCGCGCCTCGGGCACGGAGGACTTGCCCTCTCGATCGCGCTCACCACGGTCGTGGAGATGGCCATTCTGCTGACGGTGCTGTACCGCCGCATCGGCGGGCTCGGCCGCGGCCTTCTCGAGTCAACCATCAAGGCGGCAGCAGCTACGGCGATCATGGCCGTCGTCGCGCTACGCTTCGCAGGACCGCTCGCCCAGGTCACCGATCCCTCGGACGGCCGTTCACTCGCGGGTATGGTGATGTTCGTCATCACCCTCGGCGCCACCGGCATCACGTACCTCGTCGCCGCCTACTACCTGCGTGCACCCGAGTTGTTCGAGACCCTCGACCGCGTCCGCTCTCGCCTCCGCCGCGCCTGATGGCCACTGCGGACGGCGCGGTCGCTCGGTTATACTTGTCGTTCGAGCATCCGCAGGGGTGGAGGTCGCGGCGCAGGCTGTATGATCGAACAAGAACGTATTCGAAATTTCAGCATCATCGCCCACATCGACCACGGGAAGTCGACGCTGGCTGACCGTCTCCTGGAGTTCACCCACGCGGTGACCGAGCGGGAGATGGTCGAGCAGATCCTCGACTCCATGGATCTGGAGCGGGAGAAGGGCATCACGATCAAGGCCCGATCCGTTCGCATGGACTATCAGGCGAAGGACGGGCAGACCTACGCCCTTAACCTCATCGACACGCCGGGGCACGTCGACTTCTCGTACGAGGTGAGCCGCAGCCTCGCCGCGTGTGAAGGTGCGTTGCTCGTCGTCGACGCCGCGCAGGGAATCGAGGCGCAGACGATGGCCAACGTTCACCTGGCGATCGACGCGGGTCTCGCCATCGTGGCGGTCGTCAACAAGATCGACCTGCCCAACGCCCAGCCGGAGAAGGTCGCCCACGACCTGCAGCAAGTCATCGGGCTGCTCGAGGACGAGATCATCTTCGCCTCCGCCAAGTCCGGCATCGGCGTCGAGGAGATCCTCGAAGCCATCGTGACCAAGATCCCGCCGCCGAGCGGAGACCGCTCCGCGCCGCTCCGTGCGCTCATCTTCGACTCGCACTACGACCCCTACAAGGGCGTCATCGCCTACGTGAAGGTGGTCGACGGTATCCTGCGGGAGGAACAGCCGCTGCGCCTGATGGCGACCGGCAAGGAGACGGACGCGCTCGAGATCGGCGTCTTCCGCCCGACGATGACCCGGGTGACGGAACTGGGCGCCGGGGAGGTCGGCTACATCGCGACCGGCCTCAAGGTCGTCACCGACTGCCAGGTAGGCGACACCGTCACCGACGCCGAGCGTCCCGCCCCGGAGCCACTTCCGGGTTACCGGCCGGTGAAGCCGATGGTCTTCGCCGGGCTTTACCCCGTGGATGGCGAGGACTACCCCGCGCTGCGCGATGCGCTGGCGCGCCTCAAGCTCAACGACGCGTCGCTGGTCTACGAACCGGAGTCGTCCGACGCCCTGGGCTTCGGCTTCCGCTGCGGCTTCCTAGGTCTGCTCCACATGGAGATCATCCAGGAGCGCCTGGAGCGCGAATATAAGCTCGATCTATTGGCGACCGCGCCGAGCGTCGAGTACGAAGTGCTGAAGCGCGACGGCACCGTCGTCCACGTGGACAACCCGTCCGACATGCCGTCTCCGGGGGAGATCGAAGAGATCCGCGAGCCGTGGGCCAAACTGACGATTATGTCGCCGTCGCGCTACATCGGCGCGATCATGGAGCTGGTCACCAATCGCCGCGGCCAGTTTGTCGACATGACCTACCTCGATGAGGACCGCGTCCAGCTCTCCTTCGAGATGCCGCTGGCGGAACTGATCGTCGATTTCTACGATCAGCTCAAGTCGCGCACGCAGGGGTACGCCAGCCTTGACTACCAGCTCGCGGACATGCGGGCCTCGGACCTCGTCAAGCTCGACATCCTCGTCAATGGGCAGCCGGTGGACGCACTGTCGCTGATCACCCACCGCGACTCGGCGTACCACCGCGGCCGGGAGCTGGTGGAATCGCTACGCAAGCTCATCCCGCGCCAGTTGTTCGATGTCCCGATCCAGGCATCGATCGGCAGCAGGGTGATCGCGCGCGAGACGATCCGCGCCATGCGGAAGAACGTCCTGGCCAAGTGCTACGGCGGTGACGTGACCCGCAAGCGCAAGCTGCTGGAGAAGCAGAAGGAGGGCAAGGCGCGGATGAAGATGGTCGGGAGCGTCGAGATCCCGCAGGAAGCCTTCCTGGCCGTGCTGAGCCTGGGCGGCGACGCCAACGGCCGTTCGCCGGGGCGGGAGTAGCGCGCACATGCCAGGCATGACGCTGGTCGGCCTCGGTCCCGGCGACCTCTCGGCGCTGAGCGATGCCGCGCGGGACGCGCTCACGAGCGGGCAGGTCTTCCTCCGCACCCGCCATCATTCGGTGGTCGCGCAGCAGGCGTCGCTCGCCAGCCGGCCCGCCTTCGAAGATCTGGCGGACACCGGCGCGCCGCTCGCGACCATCGTCGAGCGCTGGGCCGACACCCTGCTCGACGCCGCGCGGACGAACCCGGTGGTGTACGCCGTCCCTGGGAACCCGCTCGTAGGCGACGCCACGGTCCGTGCGCTGCTCAAGCGCGCCGAGGAAGCCTCCGTCCCGGTCACCACCGTTCCCGGCAGCAGCATCCTCGACGCTGCGACCGCTGCACTGTCACCGTCCGCCCTCACATCGGGCGTGCAGGTGCTGGATACGCTCGACCTGGCCCTGGCAGCCGAGGGCGCGCCGTTCAGCGGCGGGGAAGCGGCGCTGTTGCCGCTACGGCCGCTGCTCTTGACGAACCCGGCTCCCGCGCGCGTGTTAGCGGCCGCACGCGAGACGCTGGCGCGCTTCTACCCGGCTTCAACGACCCCGCTGGTTCTCAGCCACGTACCCATGGGAGGGCTCAAGCCAGCGGAGACGGCGTTGGCGAACCTCGCGGACGCCGTCGACGGCGCGCTCGCCGTCTACATTGCGCCCGTCTCACCCCTGGAGAGCGCCCGGCATGCTGACGGCCTGCAGCGGATCGTGGCGCGGCTCCGCGCCCCGGGTGGCTGCCCCTGGGATCGCGAGCAGACCCATCGATCGTTGATGCGTGCCGGGATCGAGGAGGCGTACGAGGTCCTGGAGGCGATCGAGCGGGACGACGCGGCCGCCCTGCGGGAGGAACTCGGCGACCTGCTGCTCCAGGTCTACCTGCACGCGCAGATCGCCGAGGAGGCCGGGGAATTCACGCTGGAGGACGTCATCGGCGAACTGTCAGCAAAGCTGGTGCGCCGCCACCCACATGTCTTCGGGACGGCTCACGCCGCCGACGCGAGCGACGTCCTGAAGCGCTGGGACGAGATTAAGCGGGCCGAGCGAGCGGAGCGGGGAGACGACGAGGAGGCGCACCCGCTGGGCCGGATTCCTGCCGCACTCCCGGCCCTCATGCGTGCCCAGACCGTCCTCCGCCGCGCCATGCGGGCCGGACTCTTCCCGCTCGATCCCGCCGCGCTCAAGAGCCGCTGGCGAGCACTTGCGGATGGAGAGGAACCGGTATCGGCCGCGACGCTCGGCGATGCACTCCTGGCCGCAGCGGTTCTGGCAGCCGAGGCGGGGCTCGACGCCGAGCAGGCGCTACGCGATCGGACGCTCGAGATCGAAGCAGCGATCCGCGAGCGACCGAGTGCCACCCCCGATGATCTATACTGATACGTCCATACCGACTGCGCGCCGGACACGGCCGCGACGGGCCACGCAGTGCTTGAAGGGAGAGTGCTCCGCATGACCGACTCGGGTGACATCCAGCAGCGCGCCGGGCAGCGCCGCTACACGACCTGCGGCGAACTGCGTGCCGGCGACGTCGGCCGCACCGTCACCCTCAAGGGTTGGGTGAACCGGCGCCGCGACCACGGCGGCCTGATCTTCCTCGATCTGCGCGACCGCTACGGCATCACCCAGGTCGTGGCCAACCCGGAGCATTCGCGTGAGGCCCACCAGACGGCCGAGACGGTTCGCAACGAGTACGTCCTCTCCATCACCGGGACCGTCGCGGCACGACCCGCCGGCACCGAGAACCCCAACATGGCAACTGGGGCCATCGAGGTCGTGGCCAACACGATCGAGGTGCTCAACCCCGCCAAGACGCCGCCGTTCTACATCAACGAGGACGTCGAGGTCGATGAGACGCTGCGGCTCGAGTTCCGCTACCTCGACCTGCGCAAGCCCAGGATGCAACGCAACTTGATGCTGCGGCATCGTGCGGTCAAGTTCATCCGCGATTACCTCGACGCGCGCGACTTCATCGAGATCGAGACACCGGTGCTGGTCAAGAGCACGCCCGAGGGCGCGCGCGACTACGTCGTGCCCAGCCGAATCTACCCCGGGCACTTCTACGCGCTGCCGCAGTCGCCGCAGCAGCTCAAGCAGCTCCTCATGGTCGCGGGGATGGACCGCTACTACCAGATCGCGCGCTGCTTCCGCGACGAGGACCAGCGCGCCGATCGTCAACCGGAGTTCACCCAGCTCGACCTGGAGATGTCCTTCGTCGACGTGGAGGACGTGCTGACCCTCACCGAGGGCCTGTTCACCGCCATGTTCGAGGAGCTGGCGTCCAAGCCGATCCTACAGAAGCCGTTCCCGCGGCTCACCTACGCGGAGGCAATGCTCCGCTACGGCTCCGACAAGCCGGATCTCCGCTTCGGTATGGAGATCGCCGACGTGACCGACCTCGTGGCGGACAGTGAGTTCGGCGTCTTCTCCAACACCGCTCGCTCGGGCGGCGTCATCCGCGGCATCGCCGTCCCTGGTCAGGCCGGGATGAGCCGCGGCCAGATCGACCAGTTGACCGAGCAGGCGCAGAGTTTCGGAGCCAAGGGCCTGGTCTGGATCGGCCTGCAAGCGAGCGACGACCGCTCCCTCACGCCACGCTCGCCGATCGCGAAGTTCCTGTCCGAGGACGAGATCAGGGGCATGGCCGAACGTCTCGGCGCCGGGCCCGGCGACCTGATGCTGCTCGTCGCCGACCAGGCACCGGTGGCCGCCAACGTGCTCGGCCGCCTGCGCGTCGCTCTGGGGCACCAGCTCGGGCTTGTTAACACCGACGTGCACGCCTTCTGCTGGATCGTCGAGATGCCCTTCTTCGAGTGGGATGAGGAGAACGGCCGCTGGGAGGCCGCACACCATCCGTTCACCTCGCCCATGGATGAGGATCTGGAGATCCTGGAGACCGACCCCGGCCGCGCTCGGGCCAAGGCGTACGACATCGTCCTCGACGGCTGGGAACTGGGCAGCGGGAGCATCCGGATTCACCGGCGCGACATCCAGAACAAGATCTTCGAGTTGATGGGCTACGACGAGGAGGAGATCGAGCGGCGGTTCGGTCACCTCCTGCGCGCCTTCGAGTACGGCGCCCCGCCGCACGGCGGCATCGCCCCCGGCATCGACCGCACCGTCATGATCCTGGCGGGCGAGGAGAACATCCGCGAGGTCATCGCCTTCCCGAAGAACCAGAGCGCGCAGGACCTCATGATGGGCGCGCCATCACCGATCAACGAAGAACAGCTCAAGGAACTCCACATCAACGTCGTCCTGCCGAAGCCGGCCGGCGCCTAGCCGCCCGGCTTCGGCCTCTAATCTCCGGCGCTGCGTGCCGTCCACTCGCAACCGAGAGAGTACTTCCATCCTCCTCACCGGCAGGGAGGTCCATCTCGGCTTTGGGAAACGCCCCTAACCTCCAAGCACCACGCGACGGCCCTCGGACCTCCAGCGAGTAGCGAGGCGCGCAGAGTTCGGTGGCCGCCGCTCCCGCCGAGGAGGCGCACAGCATCGCAGTTGCCCCGGGCGACTCGTCTCGAAAGAGTCTCACACGTCACGGATCAAGAGTCAGGTTCCTCCGAGCGTCGTCTTGCAAGCAGAATACTTGCTTCGAACGATATTCCAGATGACTACGAAATCCTAAGGGAGGAGGACATGTCTGTTCGTTAATCAAATTGACACACGATCCCGCTCCTCCATATCATGTGATCATCAACACATCCGAGACGAACGATGGAGGGCGGGACACGATGGCGTCTGCAGTCGAACCCGGCCGCGACGGGTTAGCCTACATGACAGCAGCCGACCTCGCGGCACGAATCCGGCGCCGCGAACTGTCGCCTGTGGAGGTTGTCGACGCCTTCATCCAGCGCATCGAGGAACGGAACCCCAGTCTGAACGCGTTCGTGTACGTCGCCTTCGACGAGGCCCGGGAGCGCGCCCGGGAGGCCGAACGAGCTGTAATGTCCGGGGCGGAACTCGGCCCGCTCCACGGCGTGCCGACGGCGATCAAGGATCTGTTCGACTACCATCCTGGTTGGAAGAGCACGTTCGGCGGGATTCGCGCGCTCAAGGACTTCGTGGTCGATGCGCATTGCGTCTTCGCTGAGCGAATTAAGCGCGCCGGAGCGATCATTCTCGGGAAGACCAACAGCCCAATCATGGGGTTCCGGGGCACCTGCGATAACTACCTATTTGGTCCAACGCGGAACCCCTTCGACCTGTCGCGCAACAGTGGTGGCTCATCAGGCGGCAGCGCAGCCGCCGTCGCCGACGGGCTCTTACCGCTGGCCGAGGGCACGGACGGCGGCGGATCGATCCGGATCCCCGCTTCCTGGTGTGGCGTGTACGGTTACAAGCCATCGTTCGGCCGTGTTCCATACGTAAACCGCCCAAATGCGTTCAGCGGTATTGATCCGTTCCTGTTCGAGGGCCCGCTGACGCGTACCGTCGAAGATGCGGCACTCGCCCTGACCGCGCTGGCCGGGTACGACCCGCGGGATCCCTTCAGCTTGGACGAGCAGGTGGACTTCATGTCCGCACTCCGTCGCTCGGTAAAGGGGTGGAAAATCGCCTACAGTCCCGACTTCGACGTTTACCCGGTGGATCCCGAGGTTCGGCGGGTCGTGGACGAAGCAGTCCTCGCCTTCACTGAGGCTGGTGCTGAGGTCGAAGAGGTACGCGTCGGCATCACGCGCGACCAGCGCGAGCTGAGCGACCTCTGGTGCCGCCTGATCATCCCGCTCAACATCGCAGGTATCGAGGGCTTGAAAGCGAGCGGGATCGACCTCTTGGGCGATCACAGAGACGACCTCCCACCCGAGTACCTGCGCTGGATCGACGAGGGCTATCGGATGACGGCGCTCGATATCCAGCGCGACCAGCAGATGCGCACCGAGATCTACGACGCCATCCAGGGGGTTCTCAACCGGTACGACCTCCTGATCACGCCGACTCTCGCCTGCCTGCCGGTCGAAAACGCGAACGACGGCAACACGGTCGGACCATCCGAGATCAACGGCGTGCCCGTCGATCCGTTGATCGGCTGGTGCATGACGTACTTCATCAACTTCACGGGGCACCCAGCGGCATCGATCCCTGCGGGGATGGCACACGGGAAGCTTCCGGTGGGCATGCAGATCATCGGTCGGCGGTATGCCGACGCGGATGTTCTCACTGCCAGCGCGGTTCTCGAGCGTCTGCGACCTTGGCGGCAGACCTACGAGATTCCGGCTAGCCGGCCACTAGCCTGAGTATCGATGTCGGGGTTTGGTCCCAGCGTAACGGCAGCGTAGACGCAGTTCCGTCACTGCGGCGAGCAGCGGACTCGGTGTCGTCGACCTGGCAGCGTCGAGCCGCCGTCTCACGAACGGGCGAGCGGGAACTACTGCCTCCAGGAGAGCCCCGAGGAGGCGTCGATTCCGCGTCCCTTGAACAGCTCCTGGGGCTCACCGAGTTTCGGCATGCCGTCATCACCTACGGAGAACGGGGCTGCGACGGCCTTGAAGGAGTCACCGTCAACCTGGAGGAAGGCGATCCAGGATCCGTCAGGGGACCAGGTCGGCGCACGAACGTTGTGGAAATTCGTGAGCCGTATCGGCGTGCCGCCCTCGGCGGGCACGACCCAGATGTCGTTTTCAGCCCCTGTCCGGCCGGTGTAGGCGATCCACCGACCGTCCGGCGACCACGCGGGGTCGTAAGCGCCTTCGGTGGACTCCACCAGCGGTGTGAGCCGTTCCGTGTTGAGATCCACGATCCAGAGCTGGGTCCAGCGCTCCAGATCACTATTTCCGGTCGTGCGCTGCGCGAACACGATCCGCTGCCCGTCCGGCGAGAAATCGGGATGCTCCACATTCTCACCGTTGTAGGTGGAGGACTGAACCTGGTAGGAGTTCTCACCCGGCGATGGCATCAACCAGAGGAAGTTCTTTAGCGTGTTGCGGTCGCTGACAAACGCGATCGCATCCCCGGCTGGCGACCACACCGGATCGAGCGCCCACATGGCCTCCTGGATGTACGCCTCGGTGCCCGGTTGGAGGAGCGGCTGGTAGAAGGTTAACTGTTCCATACCGCTCCCGTCGGCGTTGGCCATGTAGAGGTCAGAAAAGGCGTCGCCGGTGCGGACGAACACGAAGCGATTGCCGTCAGCCGACCACCGTGGGTAGGACGCGTCGCCGACGTGCGTGAGCTGCGTCGTCGACCCGTTCCACATGTAGATATCGCCGTTCTGGGCAAACAGGATTCGGCCGGTCGGCGCGGCGCCCAGCGCGCTCTCGTTCTCCAGCAACGGGTCGGGCGCGCCGCAGGCGATGCCGGCGAGTCCCAGCAGCATCATCAGGACCAGTCCGGCCCGCACCAGCCTACGCCATCGTTGCAAGATCATCGCTCGTCGCTTCCCGCGGCGGTGCATCCATAGCCGCGCTCGCGGAGTGCCAGTTCCGCCTCCTGCGCTTCATCCCATGGGCGCCGTTCGGCGCCATAGATGATACACCGCTCGTGGCCCTTCCCAGCCAAGAGGACACCATCCCCGGGCCGGGCCCAATCGAGCGCCGCCCGGATCGCCGCCCGCCGATCCTCAATGCACACGTAGTCCCGGCCTTCGACCGCGCCGGCGTCGCGTGCCCCGGCCGCGATCTCGGCGATGATCGCATCGGGATCTTCAAACCGCGGGTCTTCCGACGTGAACACCGAGAAGTCGGCGAGGCGGGCGCTGACCGCCCCTTGCAGCGGACGCTTGGCTCGGTCTCGCTCGCCCGCACTGCCGAAGACCGCGATGACGCGACCGGGCACGAGCGACCGCAGCAGCCGCAGCGACTTCTCCAGCGAGTCGGGAGTATGTGCGTAGTCCACGATCACGGCGTAGGGTTGCCCCAGATCGACGCGGTGCATGCGTCCGGGCACGCCCGGGAGCGACTCCAGCCCGCGGGCGATCGCGTCAAGGCTCAGTCCCAGCAGGTGCCCGACACCGGCCGCGGCCAGGGCGTTGTCAACGTTGTATGCACCGATCAGATTGAGCCGAACCGGCACCGACCCGCTGGGCGTTGTCAGTCGGAACGACGTGCCGTCCGCCGCGACTCGGACGTCGTCCGCTCGGAGATCGGCAGGGGCGCCCGTGCTGCTAAACCAGAGCACCGGCGCCGTCCCGGCCGCGCCCGCTATCGCGCGGGCTCCCTCGTCGTCCCGGTTCAGCACCACCCCGCCAGGGTAGGGACGCGAACCACGGCTGGCGACGCGTTCCAGAAGACGCGCCTTGGCCCGCCGGTACTCCTCGATAGTGCCGTGGAACTCCAGGTGCTCGTGCGTGATGTTGGTGACGACGCCTACGTCGAAGGCACATTCGTCGAGCCGGTGGAGCGCAAGGCCGTGGGATGTTGCCTCCAGCACGGCCCAATCGACACGCGCCTCGCGCATTTGCGCCAGCAGGCGCTGCACGTCGAGCGACTCGGGCGTTGTCTGTCTCGCGTCGTGATCGACGATGTCGTCCCCGACCCGCACTGCGATCGTGCCGATCAGACCGGTCCGGTAGCCGGCCGATCGCAGCATGGCATCCACCAGGTAAGAGGTGGTCGTCTTGCCGTCGGTGCCGGTGATGCCGATAACCCCGAGCGCTTCGGACGGGCGGTCGAAAAACGTCGCCGCTACCAGCGGCAGCGCCGCGCGTGTGTTGGGCACCGCGGCGTAGGCAGGGTAGTCCGTGAGATCAGGCTCCCACGATTCGACCAGTGCGGCGACCGCACCGCGGGCGCGAGCGTCCGCCAGGTACCGGTGCCCATCGGTGTAACCGCCGCGCAGCGCCACGAAGAGGCTGCCCGGGCGGGCCAACCGTGAGTCATAGCAGACATCCGTGACCACCGTCCCGAGGTCTCCTCCAGAACTGGTCACGGGAAGTGCCTGAATCAGGTCGCTGAAGCGGCTCTGTCTCACGTATCCCCCGGTTCAAGCCGGCCCACCGGCCGCACCGTCGGCAGCCGGACGCCGCCTCGCTGCTACACGCACGATTTGCGCGCAAGATGACACGTCCTCACCGGTCATCGTGAGGACGCCTCGATAGTATTCAACGCGTCGGGAGCCGGATTCGTCACAACCCGCGGGACGCACAGCCACCCCGGTGCGGGATGGAACGAAGCCGCGACCCGCGGCCACCGTAGCGGCCACGGGAGTGGCCAGCAGACAGGGCCTCATACCCCGGGCCGCAGCGGATCGGACTCGTAGAGGGCCTGGACGAGCGCGTCCTCGGCGGCTTCGCGAACCACAGGATCCTTGTCCCCGCGCAGCCGGCGCAGGACGTTCACCGCGACGCGACCACCGATCTGCCCCAGCGCGCCGATCGCAGCCGTCTGCACCTCGCGGTCCTCGTCGCCCAGGAGGTTCAGCAGCAAGTCGAGCGCCTGTGGATCCCCCAGCTCGCCCGCGGCCTTGGCGGCTTCATAGCGGAACTCCGGGTCGTCACTCTCCAGCTCGGCGAGGATCTGCGGCAACCAGGACGCGTCCAGGTTCCGCCCCATGCCGAACAGCGCGCTCACCCGCAGCTCCCGATCCTCCGACTCATACGCCGCCGCGATCTCGGCCGTGACCTCGGCGTCGTCAGCGAACCACGCGAGCGACTC